>Ga0180435_10000079_pt1 | contig 91010 bp, 71 predicted proteins | sample SS_ome_3_FD_132467 | JGI IMG/M metagenome (GOLD analysis project Ga0180435, IMG submission 132467) | Hypersaline lake sediment archaeal communities from the Salton Sea, California, USA - SS_3_S_1 metaG | ecosystem: Environmental > Aquatic > Non-marine Saline and Alkaline > Hypersaline >... | reverse complement strand
GACGGCTGGAACGCGGCCCCGAGACGGTTCGAGACGTCGACCGTCGTGTCGAGGCTCTGCGTGTTCGTCCCGAGGTCGAGCGTGAACACGTCCCCCGCGTCGTCGACGCCGTACACGAAGCCCGAACCCGTCGGGTCGAACGCGAGGCCCGGCGAGTCACCCACGGCGACCAATTGCGTGCGGCTCGCGTCGTCGGGGTCGATCTCGTACAGGAAGTCCGAGGTGGCCTCGGCGCCGTACAGGACGCCGCGCTGCGTGTCGAAGGTGAGGCCCTCGAAGGCATCGAAGCCCGTGGAGCCGCGATACTCCATGGCTCCCGTGTCGATGTCGATCGCCACGAGGGTCCTCGTTCCCTGGTCCATGGCGTAGACCGTTCGACTCGCCGAGTCGTAGGCGATGTCGAGGGGATCGACGCCGCGCAGTCCGGGCGTCGAGAGGGAACGGGTTCGACCGTTCGAGGGGTTCACGCCGTAGTAGACGCCGAAGCCCGCGGCAGCCAGTCGCGGCGGCTGCGTCGAGTCGCCGCCGCCACCGCCGCCGCCGGAGCAACCGGCGAGGGGCAGCGCGAGGGCGCACGCGGTGAGGGCGCAGGCGGTCGAAGCGCGGCGCAGGGGAACGGGAGGGGTCGTGGTGGCTCGCTGCATGGGATCGTGTCGGTGGGCGGGGTGGGTGTCGCTCGCCAGGACGCGAACCGCGGCCGGCGGACGCAGCGATTCGGGTCGAATCCGCCCGCGGCGGCCCGAGCGCGCTCCGAGCGCCTCCGAGTGCCTGGGAGCGCGCGACCCGCGCTACCGTCGGGCCATGCGCACCCGCCGCCCGCTCGTCGTGCCCCTCGCGGCTCCGCTCGTCGTGCCCCTCGCGGCTCCGCTCGTCCTCGCCACCCTCGCGGCCTGCACGGCCGCGCCCGCGCCGATCCCCGACCCGCTGCGCGTGGTCGCGCCCGATCGACCGCCCGCGCTCTGGGACCACTGGGCCGACGTGCGCGCCTTCGTCGGTGACGAGGCGTGGGACGCGCGCGGCTTCGACTGGCTCGAGCGCAGGGCCTGGGACGACCTGGCGCACGCCGAGGCCGACTTCACCTTCGTCGGTCCGTTGATCGTCGCGGGCGTCCATCGCCTGGGCCGCGCGTCCGACGGCTGGTGGGCGGTGCTCGAGGCGCACGAGCCCGAGCAGCCGGAGGCCGGCGGGCTCCTCGACGAGCGGTTGCCCGTGAACTGGCGCGCGCGCTTCATGCGCTTCGCGGCGACGCAGCGCGACGCGGCGAACCCGGCGCTCGCACGCGCGCTCCAGCGCGCGGTCGACGAGGGCGACCTCGCGCGCCTCGCGGCCTGCCTGGAGCTGGGGCGCGGCGAGGTGCCGGGCTTCGTCCCGACCAACTTCTCGGGCTGGGACGAGCACGGCTGGAGCGAGCAGCACGCGCGCGAGCTCGCGCACCAGGCGCTCGAGTGGCACGGTCGCGCGCGCGTCGAGCGCTACGCCTTCGATCCGGCGCTCGATCTGCTCGAGGCCTACGGCGCGCCCGACGGGTTCGAGCTCGAACCGCTGCTCGCGATCGCCCGCGCACGCCGCGAGGAGGTCGAGGGTGGGACCATCCCGCTCCCGCACCCGTACGACACACAGCTCGCCGTCCTGCGCTTCGAGCGGCTCGTCGACGGCGCGCGTTGACGGTCGCGCGCGGATCTCACCCGTTCGTATCGCGCGGCCGCGTGAACGCCAGCGCCACGAGCACGACCAGCGCCGCGATCGCGTAGGTCGTGAGCACCGTCGCGAGCGGCTCGCGCCCGAGCTCCGCCACGGACGAACCGGCGAAGAGGCCGGACAGGTGCAGCGACGCGGCGAGCAGCAGGCTTCCGACCAGCGTCTGGCCCGAGAAGAAGGTCGCGCGCAGCGGCCCGTCGAGCGCGGCGTGCACCTGCGCGTTGCGCACCGGCAGCGCGACGCCGTGCGGCACGCCGCGGCAGGCGATCACGAGCAGTACGAGCGGGTGCAGCACGAGCGCCATCGTCCACAGGATCGCGATCTGCGCCGCGTAGCAGGCCAGGAGCGTGTTCGTCGCGCCGAAGCGTTCGGCGACGGCGGGGGAGAGGCGGCTGGCGACCGACGCGAGCAGCATCATCGCGCCGAGCACGAGACCGACCGTCTCGGTCGGCGCGTCGCGCCCGAGGAACTCGACCGCGCCGAAGTCGGTGCGCAGCGCGGCGACGAACGCCTGGTTGAACTCGAGCGGCACGTGGTTGAAGACCTGCATCGAGACGGCGAAGCCGGCCAGCCACGCGAGGCGACGCGTGCGCAGGCTCGCGACGAGGCGCCCCCAGTCGCCGCTGCTGCGCTCCGCCCCCGCGTGCTCGTCGGCGCGCCGCGCGTCGCGGACGCCGAGCGCGGCGAAGAGGCCGACGAGGCCTGCGCCGGCGGTGGCGAGGTAGCCGACGGGCAGCCACCAGGTCGCGGCGAAGCCACCGATCACCACGGCGAGCGCCGCGGCGCCGAAGGCCACGCCGGCGATGCGCGCCTCCTGCCGCGTGAGTTCGCCGAGCCGGTCCTCGCGTTTCAGCCAGTCGAAGAGCAACGCCGTGTCGGTGCCGCTGACGAAGGCGGTCGCGCCGGCCAGCCCGGCCTGACCGAGGACGCAGATCGCGGGCGTGGCGCCGAACGCGACCACGAGTCCGCCGACGGCCTGCAGCGCCATCGCGATCACGAGCGTGGCGCGGCGACCGAAGCGGTCCGACGCCCAACCGCTCGGAACCTCGAGCAGCACGCCCGCCAGGTAGTACGCGCCGAGCAGCGACAGCGCGGTCGCGGACCCGAAGCGTTCGGCGAAGAGCAGGAACGAGGTCGGCAGCCAGAACCACGACGCCTTGCAGGCTTCGAGGACGAGCAGGCGTCGCAGGACGGCGTCGGCGTTCATCGCTCGGGGTCCGCGCGAGCGTCCGCACGAGCGTCCACCGGAGCGTCGAGCTCGTCCGCCGCCTCGGGGACCATCTCCTCGGGCAACGCCGGCACCATCGGTCGCAGTCCGATGCCGCCGCCGGGCCGTGCGCCGCTCACGCGCAGCACGAGGCGACGCGGGATGCGCAGGACCTCGCCGCGACCGACGGGCAGGGCGAGCGGTGCGACGAACGCGACGGCCAGGCGCGCCGCGCAGCTGATCGCGAACACCGTGCGCAGGTCGCCGGCCGCGAGTTCCGCGATGCCGGCGCCGGCGAGGCCGCCGAGGAGCTGCCCCGTGCCGTTGGCGATCTGTTGCACGGCGACGAGGTGCGGGCGCGTGTCGCGGTAGCTCGACGCGATGAGCAGGCCGAACAGGCTCACCTCGTAGCCGCCCCAGGCGAGGCCCGAGAAGGCCTGCGCGACCAGGATCACGCCGAAACCGTCCGCGAAGACCCACGGCAGCGGGACGAGCGCGAGGAGGACGAGCGTCGTGCGGAAGGTCGTGCGCGGGCCGGCGCCGTCGATCGCGCGACCGATGCGCGGGAGGACGAGCACCTTGACCGCGAAGACGATCAGGCTCGCCGCCGTGAACTGCGAGTAGTCGAAGGCCAGCTCGTCCAGCATGAACGGGACGTAGTAGGGGCCCGACAGGTAGACGGAGAGCTGGATCGCGAACACGAGCGCGACGAGGCGCCACGCGCGTCGGCCGCGATCGGTCCGCAGGAAGCGCTTCACGCGCGGCGCGCCGGCGAGGCCGGGGAAGCGCGGTTCGGGCATGCGCGCGACGACGAACGCGCAGCCGATGCGGCAGGTGCCGGCGATCGCGAACACGATCGCGAATCCCAGGCCCGCGTCGGCGTCCGCGCGCGCGCCGGCCCATTCGAGGACGAGCCCGCCCGCGAGGATGCCGAGCGCGATCGTGCCGTAGATCGCGCGGTTGCGGCGCGCCACGAAGCTGCCGCGCACCCCGCTGGGGACCAGGTCGCCGAACCAGCTGGTCCAGGCCGTGCCCGCGAACTGACCGAGGAAGTGGTGCGCGGTGAACGCGACGACGAGGAGCGTCGGCGAGCTCGTGCCCGCGTGGTCGTTCGCGGCGAGCAGCCACCACAGCGCGCCCTGCAGGACGTTCGACGCCGCGACGAGCGGTTTGCGACGCCGCACCCAGGTCAGGAGCCGCAAGCAGAGCAGCGGCCCGAACGAACCGACGAACAGCGGCACGCTGACGACGACGCCGAGCATCAGCGTCGACGCGCCGAGGCGCACCGCGTCGGCGACGAGGTAGGTCTCGGCGAGGCCGACCATGAGGGCGAACAGGACGCCCTCGACGATGCTCAGCCGCAGGCCGCGCCAGGTCTCGTCGAGCGTGAGGCGCGCGCGCGGCGGGGGAGCGGTCGCGAGGCCGGCGCTCACGGGAGTCGGAACCCGCGGCGCGCGAGCTCGCCCGAGAGCGCCACGAGGGGCAGACCGACGATCGCGGTGTGGTCCGCGCAGTCGATCCGCTCGAACAGGGCGACGCCGAGCGCCTCGAGCTTGTAGCTGCCCGCGCAGTCGAACGGTTCGTCCGCGTCCGCGTAGCGCGCGAGCGCCGCGTCGTCGAGGTCGCGCATCGTCAGGCGCGCCACATCGGTGTGATGGAAGGGCGGGCCGTCGGTGCCCGCGACGCACACGGCGGTGATCAGCTCGTGCGTGCGGCCCCGCAGCGCGGCGAGCTGCTCGATCGCGCGCGCGCGCGTGCCGGGCTTGTCGAGGATCCGGTCGCCCGCAGCGCAGACCTGGTCGGAGCCGATCGCGACCGCCGGTTCGCCGCCCTCGGCGCGCAGCTCTTCGAGCACCGCCTCGGCCTTCGCGCGCGCCAGCTGCTCGGCCACGGCGCGCGGAGCGAGGCCGAGCGCCTTCACGGCGTCCTCGTCGACGCCGGGCGCGCGCTGCTCGAACGGCAGGCGCAGCCGCGCGAGGAGATCACGGCGATAGGGAGAGGTCGAGGCGAGGACGAGACGCACGCCGGGAGTCTACGCACCTGCGCTATCCTGGTCGCCCCGCGAACCCTGACCGACAACGACCATGTCGACCGCTCAAGAAACCGCCCCGCAGCCCGTCTTCCGCAACGACTACCGCGTTCCGGACTTCTTCATCGACACCGTGGACCTCGAGTTCGACCTCGGCGAGGAGGTGACCGAGGTGCGCGCGGTCCTCACGGTCCGCCGCAACCCCGAGGGCGAGGCCGGCGCGCCGCTGCGCCTCGACGGCGAGGACCTCGAGACCGTCGCCGTCGAGCTCGACGGACGCGTCCTCGAGCCGACGGAGTACGTGATCGAGGGCGAGCAGCTGGTGATCGCGACCGTGCCCGACGCCTTTACGCTGCGCACCACCGTGCTCCTGCGACCGCAGAAGAACTTCGAACTCTCGGGCCTCTACAAGTCCTCGGGCAACTTCTGCACGCAGTGCGAGGCGATGGGCTTCCGCCGCATCACCTGGTTCACCGACCGTCCCGACGTGATGGCGCGGTACACGACCACGATCACGGCGGAGAAGGATCGCTACCCGGTGCTCCTGTCCAACGGCAACCGCGTCGAGAGCGAGGACCTCGGCGACGGACGCCACCGCGTGAAGTGGCAGGACCCGTGGCCCAAGCCGAGCTACCTGTTCGCCCTCGTCGCCGGAGAGCTCGCGTGCCACGCCGGCTCGTTCACGACCAGGAGCGGGCGCGAGGTGCGCCTCGAGATCTGGGTCGAGCCCCAGAACATCGACAAGTGCGAGCACGCGCTCGTGTCGCTGCAGAAGTCGATGGCGTGGGACGAGCAGGCGTTCGGGCGCGAGTACGACCTCGACATCTACATGATCGTGGCCGTCGGCGACTTCAACATGGGCGCGATGGAGAACAAGGGGCTGAACATCTTCAACTCCAAGTTCGTCCTCGCCCGGCCGGAGACGGCCACCGACGCCGACTTCGAGGCCGTCGAGGCGGTCATCGCCCACGAGTACTTCCACAACTGGACAGGCAATCGCGTCACCTGCCGCGACTGGTTCCAGCTCACGCTGAAGGAAGGCCTCACCGTCTACCGCGACCAGCAGTTCACGGCCGACCAGACCAGCCACGGCGTCAAGCGCATCGACGACGTGCGCATGCTGCGCGCTTCGCAGTTCCCCGAGGACGCGGGCCCGATGTCGCACCCGATCCGTCCCGAGTCCTACATCGCGATGGACAACTTCTACACGGCCACCGTGTACGAGAAGGGGGCGCAGGTCATCGGGATGTACGCGTCGCTCCTCGGCAAGGACGGGTTCCGCAAGGGCATGGACCTGTACTTCGAGCGCCACGACGGCCAGGCGGTCACCTGCGACGACTTCCGCGCCGCGATGGCCGACGCGAACGGTCGCGACCTGGCGCAGTTCGAGCGGTGGTACCTGCAGAACGGCACCCCGCGGCTCGAGGTCGAAGCGGTGCGCGACGGCGACGCGCTCGTCGTGACCTTCCGCCAGAAGGCGCCGAAGAACGCGCAGGAGGGATTCGAACCCATGCTCATGCCGGTGCGCTTCGCGATCATCGGCCGCGACGGCGGACGCGTCGCGCTGGTCGCAGACGGCGTGCCGTCCGGTGACGAGGCCGTGCTCGAGCTGACCGAGCTCGAGCAGACCTACCGCTTCGCGAACGTGCCGGCCGACGCCGTGCCGTCGGTGCTGCGCCACTTCTCCGCGCCGGTCGAGCTCGAGTTCGACCAGAGCGACGAGGACCTCGCGTTCCTGTACGGCCGCGACGACGACGACTTCAACCGCTGGGATGCGGGGCAGCGCCTCTTCGGCGCAGTCATCCTCGAGCACGCGCGCACTTTCAGCGAGGGCCCGGCGCCGCAGTTGCACACCGAGGCCTGGGGCCGCGTGCTCTCCGACGATCGCCTCGACGGCTCGATGAAGGCGTTCCTGCTCGCGCTGCCGAGCGAGGCCGCTCTGAGCCAGCGCATGGATGTGATCCACCCGTACCACCTGCACCACGCGCGCAACGCCGTGCGGCGCGAACTCGCGCTCGCGCACCGGGACGCGATCCGCGCCGCCTACGAAGCGACGCGTCCGAAGGGGCCCTACCAGCACACGTCGTCCGAGGTGCACCGCCGCGCGCTCAACGGCGCGCTGCTCGGCGCCATCTGCGCCAGCGGCAAGGACGAGGCGGCGACGATCGCGTGGCACCACTTCGCCGAGGCCGACAACATGACGGACCAGCAGGCGGGGCTCGCCTGCCTGTGCCAGCTCGAGGCCCCCGAGCGCCAGCGCGCGCTCGACGCGTTCCACGAGCAGTGGCACAAGGACCCGCTCGTGCTCGACAAGTGGTTCACGGTCCAGTCGACGAGCCCGTTGAAGGGTGCCGCCGCGCGCGTCCGCGAGCTCGTCGCGCGCGACGACTTCGACGTCAAGAACCCGAACCGCGCGCGCTCGGTCGTGCACGCCTTCGCCGCGGCCAACCCGGTCGGCTTCCACGACCCCAGCGGCGACGGCTATCGCTTCGTCGCCGACTACGTCATCGAGATCGGTCGCTTCAACCCGCAGGTCGCCTCGCGCCTCGCCAAGACCTTCAACCAGTGGAAGCGCTACGACGACGAGCGCCAGGCGCTGATGAAGTCGGAGCTGGAGCGCATCGCGGCGACCGACGGCCTCTCGAAGGACGTGTTCGAGGTGGTCTCCACCGCGCTCGCGGGCTGAGCCGGAAGCCGTGCGCTCGCTGAAGGCGCCCTACAAGGACTGGCGGCGGCGCCGCGCCCTCGAACGGGCCGGCGTCGCCGTTCGTGCATCCGTGCCCGACGCCGTGCTGCTCGGCGAACGCTCGGGCACCTGGGCGACCGCGCCGCGCGGGCTCGGCCCCGACTCGGTCGTGATCAGCGGCGGCGTCGGCGACAACATTGGTTGGGACCTCGCGCTGATCGAGCGCTGCGGGTGCAGCGTGCATGCGTTCGACCCGACGCCGAAGAGCGTCGCGTGGCTCGCCGGCCGCGACCTGCCCGACCGCTTCCACCACCACGCGATGGGTCTCGCGGCCGAGGACGGTGAACGCACCTTCGCACCGCCGTCGTCGCCGCGCTCGGTCGACTACGCGATGGCGTCCGAGGGCGACGGCGCGACGGGCCCTCGCGAGCGACTCGAGGTCCGCCGGCTCGCGACCGTCGCCGCCGAGCTCGGCGCGGACCGTATCGACCTGCTCAAGCTCGACGTGGAGGGCGCGGAGTACGAGATCCTCGCCGACGCGCTCGAGCACGGCCCGCCCTTCGCCCAACTGCTCGTCGAGTTCCACCACGGCACCGGCCCGTGGACGCTCGACCACACGACGCGCACGATCGACGCGCTGGCCGCCGCCGGCCTCGAATGCTTCTGGATCTCGCGCCGCGGCCTCGAGCTGTCGTTCGTGCGCCGCTGAGCCGCGGGCGCTACAGCGCCGGGTCGAGCACCACGAGGTGCGTCGCGCCCGTGAGGACCGGGACGAAGCTCGCCGGGAGCAGCACCGCGCCCTGCGCGAAGGCCGTCACGGCCTGACCGACGGGGATCGTCGCGTTCGTCACGAGCGGCAGCGTCGCGACACCGGTCGGGCCGACGACGCCGAGCGGCAGGAGCACGACGCTCGCGTCGACGAGCAACACGCCGTTGAGCGCGGCGACCGGGACGAGCGCCGGCGCGGCCGAGATCCCGATCGCGTAGGCCGACCCGGGCTGCGCGGCCACCCGCAGCGTGACGAGCTGTCCGTTGCGGACGGGCGCGGTGGCGCCGAGTGACGCGCTCGGCAGCGGCGTGGTCCCGACCGCGGTCGGCGGCGCCACGATCGACGGTCCGTTCGGGCCCATGGCACACGGCGCGCCGGGGTAGGGCGGTCCGCCCTGTCCACCGGTGACGGTCGTGTCGAGCAGCTGCGCGAGCAACGGCTGCCCCGCGTTCGCGCCGAACAAGCCGGTGCCGCCCGCGCCGCCGCTGCCGCACGAGTAGCCGAAGAACAGATCGAAGTCCTCGCCGCCGATGCCGCCGCGTCCGCCCGTGACCGCGCAGCCCGAGAGGAACAGCGTGCCGCCCACCGCGTTCAGGCCGTCGCCGCCGATCCCGCCCTGCACGGCGAAGTCGTCGTCGAACACGTCGCCGCCGCGCCCGCCGGTGACCTCGCAGTCGTACAGCACCACGCTCGAGTCGATCGTCGTGAGGCCCGGCGCGCCCCACCCGTGGATGGCGAACGACGGGGCGTAGTCGTCGCCCGGCCCGCCGACGAGTTCGCAGTCGACGAACACGACCTCGGCGCAGTACGAGACGAACGCACCGGAGTAGCCGTTCTCGTGCGGGACGACGAGCGTGAACGCGCCGTCGCCCTGCGCGCCGACGAGGCGGCAGTCCTCGACCCAGACCTGGCCGGCGCAGCTCTTGATCTGCAGCCCCTCCTCCGCGCCGCTGTCGACGCGCAGGCCGTGCAGCACCACGCGGCGGTGGCTCGCGAGGTTGCGGATCGCGAGACCGTCGTCGATCAGCACCGGTCCGCCGGTGTCGGCGACGATCGTGAGCGCCTTGTCGTTGATCGACGCGCCGCCGTAGGAGCCGGGCCGGACGAGGATCAGGTCACCGTCGCTCGCCGAGGCGACGGCGGGCTCGAGGTCGGTGAAGGCGACGCCCGGGCCGCCGCCGTCGTCGACGACGATGACCGAGCTCTGGGCGAGCGCGGGGCCGGCGAGCGCGAGGGCGGCGGCGAGTCCGGCGGCGAACGGGTACGCGAGCGAACGTGTGGATTCCATGCGACGATCCTCCGGCGTTCAAGCGTACGCCAGGATCCGGATCCGTGGGCCGCTCCGTCCGTCCGCTCGGCTCCTCGGACCCGCTCCAGAAGGCCCTCCGTGCCCGCTTCGCTCCTCTCTCAGCTCGGGACCGCCGGCATCGTCGTCGGCTTGGCCGTGATCGCTCTGGTCGTCCTCGGCGGGTTTCGGCTGGGGGCTCGAGAAAGGACTCCGCGCGCGAACGCCGCGGCGATGCCTTCATGGACGGAGAGGGCGACGACTGAACCCCGCGAGAGGGAACTCCGCGGATCCGTGCAATCGACCCCCCGGCCGCCTAGGGTGGCGTCGCGCCGACGGAGCGAGCCCGCGCGAACGGAGCGCCGTCGGTCGCCGCGCCATCCCCTCCAACGACATCCCGATGAAGAGCCTTCTCCACCTGCTCATCGCCCTCTCCGCCTTCTGCGTCCTGCCCGCCTGCGGCAACGACGACCCCGCCGACGATGCGGCCGACGCGGTGGAGGACGCCGCGGACGCTGCCGGTGACGCCGCCGAGGACGCGGCCGACGCGGTCGAGGACGCCGCCGACGAAGCGACCGACGGGAACTGATCCCGTCCCGCGTGCAGCGGGTCCCGCGCGAGCGGTCACCCGAACGCGACGACCCCCGGCGCGCCGCTGCACGCCGGGGGTCGTCGCGTTCGGGCCGCGCGATCAGAGGCTCGGATCGAGCACCGTGAGCACGGAGCCGGGTCCGACCGTGAACGCACCGCTGCTGGGCACGAAGAAGACCGGCTGCGCGTGGATCGACAGGGCGTGTCCCGGCCCGACGCCCGGCGCGCCGAGCCAGCTGTGGGTGAGGCTGCCGCCGGGGGCGAGCGGACCGACGGCCGTGACGACCGTGAGCGTCGGGTCGAGCAGGACGGTGCCGTTGACGCTCGGATCGAAGTAGAGCGTCGGCGCCAGCGAGATGCCGATGACGGCGATGGCGCCGGGCTCGCCCGTGAGTACGAACTCGACCGGGTTTCCCTGGCGCACCGGAGACGACGCGCGGTGTCCGAAGGACGGACCCGCGAGGCCGTCGATCGCGCCGAACGAGATCCGCGCCGGCAGCCCATCGTCGCCGCCCGGGCAGGTCGTCGGGAGGTAGGCGGCGCCGCCGACGCCGGGCGCGATGGTGCAGTCGAGGAAGCGCACGACGACCGCGTTGGTCGCGGGCCAGACCTGCTCGACGCCGTCACCGCCGTCGCCCGCCGCGCCGCAGACCGCCGGGCCCGGGAGCAGGAGGGCGCCCGCCCCGCCGCCGTCGCCGCCGACGAACCCCGTGCCCGAGGCCATCACCTCGCTCACGTCGAAGAACAGGCCGCTGCCGCCGTCCCCACCGTCGGCGGCGCTGGCGTCGGTCGCGCCGGAGCCGCCCGCGCCGCCCGCGCAGGTGCAGTCGTACACAGCCAGGTCGGACTTCACCGCCCTGATGCCGTGTCCGCCCGCGCCCGGCACGACCGCCGCGCCGAACAGCGTGGACCCCGCGCCGCCCTCGAGCGTGCACCGCAGGAGGGCCACCTGCTGGCAGTCGATCACCTCGAGGCCGCTGCGTCCGGCCGGATGGAAGCTGGGCGAACCCACGAAGCCGTCGCCGGCGCCGCCGCGGAGCGTGCAGGCCTCGAGCCACAGGGGCCCGTCGCAGTTGCGCGCGCGCAGACCCGGCGCGCCGTCGGCGACGATCCGCACGCCGCGCACCGAGACGGACGAGCCTTGGGGCACGTTGCGGATGCGCCCGTCACCGAGGCAGATCACGGAGCCGTCGATGTCGGCGACCAGGTCCACGCCCTTGCCGGCGATCGAGAACGAGCCGTAGAGCCCCGGACGGATCAGGATCGTGTCGCCGTCCGCCGCCGCGTCGACGGCCGCTTGCAGGTCGATGAAGTCCGTGCCGATCCCGCCGTCGTCGTCGACCACCCACACGGGTGAGCCGGTGATCGAGCGCGCCTCGGCGCGGTCGGCGACGACCCCGCCGAGGGCGAGGATGGCGAAGGACGCGAGCGCCGTCGAGGATGACTGCAGCATGGGAGCGCTGTTCGACGGACGCGTCGGGGCGGCGACGCGTTCGCGCGGTGGGCGAGCCGGCTCCCACGGTAGCGGGCGATCGTGAAGACGGTGGCACGGGCCGCGTCAATCGACGGCGGTCGATGCCGGACGGGAGCGCCGGCCGGGCCGGTCGCCGCGGCTCGCCCGCTCAGTCCTGCTCCCAGGGCGCCTTGGGCGGCGGGGGGACCGCCGGCTCGCGCTCGAGCAGGCGCGCCTCGATCGTCGCGAGCATGTCCTGGTACCCCGCGCCGTGCAGCTCGTGCGCCATGCCGGGCACGACCTCGACCACCATGTGGTCCAGGAGCCCGGCGGGCTCGGCCAGGCGTCGGAAGCGCTCCACCGCGCCCTCGAGGTAGAAGGTGTCCACCTCGCCCGCGTAGACGCGGATCTTCCCGTCGAGCACGGGCTCGAGCAGCTCCCAGTCGTTCAGGAGCCGCCGCGAGATGTCGTAGTTGCGCCATGTCGCGGCGACCCGGTGGTCGATCGCGCCGGTGGCCGGGTCGAACACGCGGCTGGGTAGGCCGTTCGCGTCGGGCTGGCTGAAGGTGGCCTCGAAGGAGCGGATCTGCCCGCCCGGGTTGAGCACGTGCTCGCGGCGCACGAAGTCCTCGTAGGTGAGCAGCACCTGGTCGCCGCGGCGCGCGAGCGGACGCGCGTTCCCGGCCTCGTCCGCGTACATGTTGCGCGGCGTCTTCTCGTCGATCGGCGTGTAGAGGTCGATCCCCTGGAAGTCGTGGAAGTCGATCGGGTCGGGTACGTGGCTCCAGCAGCCGGAGAAGTGTTCGGGGTAGGCGACCTGCAGCCACAGGCTCGACCAGCCGCCCGAGCTCACGCCCGTCACGTAGCGGTGGAACGGGTCGCCGCCGCCGAACCGTTCCTCGAGCGCCGGGATCATCTCGGTCGTGAGCATCGTGCCCCACGGCCCGATGCTCGCCGAGTCGCAGAACACCGAGTGGCCGTAGCGGTTCGACGCGTCCGGGACGACGACGATGCACTTCGACAGCGTCGTGCCCTCGCCCGCGCGCCGCTCCCAGCCGCGGATCGACTCGTGGTCGCCGCCGAAGCCGGTCACCGAGTACACGACCGGGTAGGTCTCCGCCGGGTCGTACTCGAGCGGCAGCAGCACGCCGGCGCGCACCGTGTAGTCGAAGCCCCAGAAGTCGCTCAAGAGCTCCGACTTCATCTCGAAGAGCTTCACGCGCTCGGTCTCCGCGAAGGTGTCGGCCGGAACGACCCGGTCGAGCACGAGACGCACGGCGCCGTCGTTGCCCGGCGCGTACCGGACGTCCACGGTCGCGCTGTACGCGTCGCCCTCCGACAGGCCCGCCTCGCGCCCGGTGAGGCTGCGTCGGACGACGGCCTGCACGGCGTAGGTCGTCGGCGCATCGGGATCCTCGGCGTTCGGATCGACGACGCCCATGGTCCAGGGCCCCGTGCTCCAGTCGTGCGGCGCGTGCGCGCGCGCGTCGTCGATGGAGAGGACGAGCGGTTCGTCGCCCGGCGCGTACACGGCCGCGAAGCGCGCGACCGGCGGCGCGCCGAACCACCCGTGCATCTCCTGGCGCGGCTCGCGTCGGCTGCGCGTGCCGCCGAACGCGATGAACAGGTCGCCGCGGAAGCCCTCGGGGAAGACTTCCTCGTCGAACACGATCTCGAAGGCGCCGACCTCGGGAGCCGCCGCCTCCTGCGCGTGGACGACCTGGGGAACGAGGGCGAGGAAGAGGGTGGTGAGGGCGCGGTGGAGCATCGTCGTCGATCGGTTGTCGGCGGCGCCGCGCGGCTGGTTCCGTGCGGCGGGCCCAGGAGGGTAGCGAGCGCGGCGAGCGGCCGCGCGGGCGGGTCGTTGGTCGTAGGCTCCCCAGGGTCGTGGTGCATCCCCCGTCCGCTCCCGCCGATCGTCGTGCCGACCGGATCGTCGCCGTCCTGCTCGCGATCGGCGTCCTCGTCGCGTACACGGCGACCACACAAGGGCGGCTGTGGGGCGACGGGCCGGAGATGCTGCGGCTGCTCGAGTGGGAGGGACGCCCGTGGTGGCGGACATGGGCGCATCCGCTGCACACGCCGCTCGCCGCCGCGTTCGCGAAGGTCGCGCCGCTCGAGCGCGCGCACGACGCCTTCGTCCTCGCGAGCTCGGTGCCGGCCGCGCTGGGGACCGGCGCGTGCTACCTGATCGCGCGGACGCTCGGCGCGGGGCGCGTCGCGGGCGCGGCCGGCGCGCTGCTCGTCGCGGCGTCGCCGGTGCTGTGGTACTTCGCGACGGTGCTCGAGGTCCACGCGACGCACGCGGGCGTCGTCGCGGTGTGCGCGCTCGCGAGCCTGGCCCTCGCGCCGCGCCTCGGCCCGCGCGCGTTCGTCGCTGTGCACGCGCTCCTGTTCGGTGTCGTGAGCCTGTCGCACCTGACGGCGGCGACGCTCGTGCCGCTGTGGGCGCTCCTCGGCTCCTTCGCGAGCCGTGCGTTCGCGAGCGGCCGCACGAGCGGCGCGGCGCCCCGCGTCGTGTCGCGCGCGACGCTCGTCCACGGCGCGGCGGCCATTGGCGCGTACGCGCTCGCCTACGGGATCGCGCAGCTCACGCACCACCGCTTCGCCGCGGCGGACCCGCGCGGTGGGTCGATCGCCGACCTCGTGCTCGACAGCATCGAGCCGTTCTCGATCGGCTACTTCGTCGACGACTGGATCGAGCCCCTGTCCTGGTCGCTCGTCCCGTTCGGGCTGTTCGCGCTCCTGTGGGCGCTGCCGCGTACGCGCCGCGCGCTCGAGCCGGACGCGCGCGCGTTCGGCGCGGTCGCGCTCGTCGGCGGCTTCTTCCCCTTCGCCTTCTACGCGGCCTGGTCGCTGCCCAACGACGGCGGCTACGCGGCGGGCCTGCTGCCGTTCGTGGCGGTCACCGCGGCGCTGTTCCGGCCGGGAGCGCGCGACGCGGCGCGACGGTGGTGCTCTGCCTCCTGATCGTCCCGCAGGTCGTGGCCGGGTACGCCGAGGTGACGCACAACGCGCGCGAGTTCGAGCGCTTCGAGGGCCCGCGGCGCGTCGCGGCCTTCCGTCAGGTCCTGCCCGAGGGCGGCCTCGTGATCGGGATGGACACGCTCGGCCGTCCGCTCGGCTGGGACATCGACGGCGTCGAGCAGATCGACCTGATCCTCGAGGTGCGCGGCCTGCCCGACGACGCGCTGCAGGCGCGCATCGGCGAGGTGCTCGACCAGCGCGTCGTGCCCTTCGACGGGCCCGTGTTCGTCGACATGAACTACCGCGCCTGGCTCGCGCCCGGCGGTCCGATGAACGACCTGATCACCGCGTTCGAGACCGAGGTGCTCGCGCGCTTCGAGCACCGCGTGGTGACGGGCACTGGCTGGCCGATGGCGCGGTTGCTGCGGCGGACCGCCGACGGTCCGGCGTCAGGCGAGTAGCGCGCGCACCACCTCGCCGTGCACGTCCGTCAGGCGGAAGTCGCGGCCCTGGTGGCGATAGGTGAGGCGCTCGTGATCGACGCCGAGCAGGTGCAGGATCGTCGCGTTGAGGTCGTGCACGTGCATCGGGTCCTCGACGACGTTGTAGGAGAAGTCGTCCGTCGCTCCGTGCACGACGCCGCCCTTCACGCCGCCGCCGGCCATCCACATGGAGAAGCAGCGCGGGTGGTGGTCGCGGCCGTAGTTCTCCGTCGAGAGCGGGCCCTGGCAGTAGACCGTGCGGCCGAACTCGCCGCCCCAGACCACGAGCGTGTCGTCGAGCATCCCGCGCTGCTTCAGGTCCTGGACGAGGCCCCAGGCCGCCTGGTCGACGTCGCGGCACTGCTTCGGCAGGTCCTTCGGCAGGTCGGAGTGCTGGTCCCAGCCGCGGTGGAAGATCTGCACCATCGGCACGCCGCGTTCGGCGAGGCGGCGCGCGAGCAGACAGCTCGCGGCGAAGGTGCCGGGCTTCGTCGCGTCGTCGCCGTACATCGAGAGCACGGACTCGGGCTCGTCGCTCGTGTCGACGAGGTCGGGGACGCTCGTCTGCATGCGGAAAGCCATCTCGTAGGCCGCGATGCGGGCGCGCGTCTCAGGGTCGCCGCTCGCCTCGGCGGTGCGCGCGTTGAGCGTCTCGAGCGCGTCGAGCACCAGGCGGCGTCGGTCGCGATCCACACCGGCGGGGTTCGAGAGGTAGAGCACCGGATCACCGGCCGAACGCAGCGCGACGCCCTGGTGCTGCGACGGCAGGAAGCCCGAGCCCCACAGGCGCGAGAACAAGGCCTGCGCCTCCTGCCGGCCGGTCCAGCTCGCCTGCATGACGACGAACGCGGGCAGGTCCTCGTTCTCCGACCCGAGCCCGTACGACAGCCACGATCCGAGGCTCGGGCGGCCGGGTTGCTCGTGCCCGGTCTGGATGAAGGTGATGCCCGGGTCGTGGTTGATCGACTCGGTGTACATCGAGCGCACGATCGCGATGTCGTCGACCATGCGCGCGGTGTAGGGCAACAGCTCGCTGACCTCGGCGCCGCTCTCGCCGTGCCGCGCGAAGGCGAAGCGCGACGGCGCGATGGGGAAGCGCTCCTGCCCCGAGGTCATCGTCGTGAAGCGCTGACCGTTCACGACCGAGTCGGGGATGTCCGTGTCGTAGAGGTCGAGGAGCCCCGGCTTGTGGTCGAAGGTCTCGAGCTGGCTCGGCGCGCCCGACATGAACAGCCAGATGACGCGCTTGGCCTTGGGCGCGAAGTGGGGGAGGGCGGGCGCGGCCTTCTCCTGGTCGAGGCGCGCGAGCGCCGCGCCGCCGAGCGCCGCGAGGGAGCCGCGCAACAGCGAGCGGCGCGAGGCGTTGGCCAGTGCCTCGCGCAGCGGCCCGGGGAGCGTGCCGGGCAGGCTTGCGTGCAGGCTTCCGTGCAGACTTCGTTGCCTGCCGTGCGGATCGAAGGCGCTCATCGCAGGTTCAGGGTCGCGTCGAGGTTGAGGACGGTCTGGGCGACGAGCGTGAGCGCGGCCAGCTCGCTCGCTGCGGCGTCGTCGAGCATCGGGGTCGGCGCCTCGCCCACGCCGAGCAGCGCGCGGGCGGCGGCCGGGTCGTCCGCGTACGAGGCGTGCGCGGCGTCGAACAGCCCGCGCAGGATCGCGCGCTCCTCGTCGTCCGGACCGCGCGCGAGGCAGGCGCGCACGAGGTGCGCGATCACAGCTTCCAGGTCGCCAGCGGTCGACTCCTGCGCGCGCGCCGCGAAGACGCGCGCCGCTTCCACGTGTTGCTCGTCGTTCAGCAGCACGAGCGCCTGCAACGGCGTGTTCGTGCGCTCGCGCAGCACGACGCAGAACTCGCGGCTCGGGGCGTCGAGGAGCGTCAGCGCGGGCGGGGCGGAGGTGCGCTTCCAGTAGGTGTAGAGCGAGCGGCGGTACAGCGCGTCGCCGTCGTCGCGCACGAAGTCGGCGGTGTTCGAGCTGGGGTAGGCGACCGCGCGCCACAGGCCGCCCGGCTGGTACGGCTTCACGCTCGGGCCGCCCACCTCGTCGACGAGCAATCCGCTCACGAACAGCGCGGCGTCGCGCAGCACCTCGGCGTCGACGCGGAAGCGCGGGCCGCGCGCGAGCCAGCGGTTGTCCGGGTCCGCCTTCCACGCCGCGACCGGCGCGTCGGACGACTGACGCCAGGTCGCCGAGGTGAGGATCGTCGTGTGCAGCCACGCGAGGTCCCAGCCGTGCTCGACGAAGGACACGGCGAGCCAGTCGAGCAGTTCGGGGTGGCTCGGCCACGCGCCCTGCAGACCGAAGTCCTCGGGCGTCGTCACGAGGCCGCGTCCGAAGTGCTGCTGCCAGACGCGGTTCACCGCCACCCGCGCGGTCAGCGGGTTCGTCGGGTCGACGATCCACCGCGCGAGACCGAGCCGGTTGCGCGGCGCGTCCGCGGGCAGGCCGCCGAAGACCTGGGGCACATCGGACTCGACGACCTCACCGGGGTGGTCGTAGAGCCCGCGCACGAGCACGCGCGTCTCGACGGGTTCCGCCTGGTCGCGCAGGATCAGCGTGCGCGGGATCCCGGCCTCGCGCATCGCCAACTCGGCCTCGAGTCCATCGAGCGCGCGCTTCTTCTCCGCCCACTCGGCGGAGCGCGACGAGCGGTAGAAGGTGCGCAGGCGCGCGCGTTCGTCGTCCGTCCACTCGGCGTCGTCGCGCGCGAGGATCGCCGCGACCTCGGTCGGCGGCAGCGCGCCGAGTTCGTCCGTGACCTCGAACGCGAACGCGAAGCCGCCGAGCTGGTTGATCACCTTGAACAGCAGCGTGTGCTCGCCGGGCTCGAGGTCGAGCACGAGCTCGTCCTGGCGCGGCGCGAAGCCGCGGGCGGCGTCGTTCGCGTGCACGCGGCGTTCGTCGAGCCAGACCTCGATCCCGTCGTCGCTCGACACGAACGCCGACAGGCGCACGGGCTCGCGCACCACGAGGTCGCGCCGCAGGTAGACGGCCGCGCGGTCGCCCGCGAAGTCGATGCGTCGACCGTTCGCGAGCTCGATGGCCTCCCACTCGACCGCGTTCGTCGCTCCACCGGGCTCGGGTCCGAGGTCGACGCCGAACGGGTGTGCGTCGCCCTCGGCCCGCAGCACCGGCGAACGCAGCCAGGTGCCCCACGACAGCGGGTGCAGCGCGAGGCTCGAGGTCCCCGACACGCGCACCGCGCTGGGGAAGTGCTGGTGGTGCGCCGAGCGCATCTCGAGCACGAGGCGGAAGCGCCCCGGCGCCGCGGGGTCGGCCAGGCGCAGGCGCGCGGCGTGCGGCGCGTCCGTGGCGCCCTGCAGCGCCCAGCCCGACTTCGGGTCGTCGTCGAGCACGCCGGCCACGGCGTAGTTCGGTTGCTCGAAGTCCGCCTCGGCGCGGTCGAACGGCACGGCGCGCCAGGCCGACCCGTCGAAACGCTCGAGCCGCGCCGCGCCGATCACGATGTTGCCGTGCCCCGCGCGTCCGACCCGTCCGTTCGCGCGGCCGGGCAGCACCTCGAGCCGCACGGCGCGCAGCGCGTCCGCGCCCCAGTCGAACGGCAGGGTGTAGGTGCCGAAGTCCGCGTGCGCGCCGACGGCTTCGTACGCGCCGTCGTCGCGCGCCTCGAACCTCGTCGCGTCGGCCGGCGCGTCCGGGTCGTCGCTCGTCGCGATCGGATCGTCGAGCGCCACCTCGGTCCACAGCCCCGCGAGCGTCGCGCGCACGGCCGCGTGCCACGCGTCCTGTTCGCGGTCCCAGGCGGGGTTGGGCGCTTCGAGCTCGGTCGCGAGCGCGGCGATCTCGGCGCGCCGCCGCTCGAGCTCGGCCTCCAGCTCGGGACCGGGTACCGCGAGCGTCGGTTCGGGCGTCGCGACGTTGCGGTCCGACGCTTCGCCCTGCACATCGTCGAAGAACGAGTACAGCGCGTAGTAGTCGCGCATCGAGAACGGGTCGTACTTGTGGTCGTGGCACTTGGCGCACGACATGGTCAGACCCAGGAACACGGTCGAGGTCGTGTCGACGCGGTCCCACGCGTACTTGGCCAGGTACTCCTCGTCGATGAGGCCGCCCTCGGCCGTCGTCGGGTTGCAGCGGTTGAAGCCGGTCGCGACGAGCTGCGCGCGGGTCGGTCCGTCGCCATCCGAACCGGCACCATCCGAACCGGGCAGCAGGTCGCCCGCGAGCTGTTCCACCACGAAGCGGTCGTAGGGCTGGTTCGACGCGAAGGCTTCGATCACCCAGTCGCGGTAGGGCCAGATCGAGCGATGGTTGTCGAGGTGCAGCCCGTGCGTGTCGCCGTAGCGCGCGGCGTCGAGCCACTGCCGCGCCATGTGCTCGCCGTGGCGCTCGTGCGCGAGCAGCTCGTCGACGAGGCGCTCGAACCAGTCCTCGCGCTCGTCGGCGAGGGCGCGATCGAGCAGGTCGAGCGGCGCCGGCAGGCCCCACAGGGTGAGGCACAGCCGCCGCACGAGCGTCGCGCGGTCGGCCTCGTCGTTGGGCTCGAGGCCACGCTCAGCGAGCGCGCGCCCGACGAACGCGTCGACCTCGTTGCGGGCCAGCGCGGCGAAGGCCGGGTCCGGGACCGCGGGCTTCGTCGGCGGCTCGTAGGCCCAGTGCGGTTCGTACTCGGCGCCCTGCTCGATCCAACGCTCGAGCGTCGCGACCTCGGTCTCGGTCAGCGGCTCGCCGTGACCCTCGGGCGGCATGAGGTCGACGCCGTCGCCGCCGCGAACGCGCGCGATCAGCTCGCTCTCGTCGGGTGCGCCGGGCGCGATCACGCGGTACCACCCGCGCTCGGCCACCGCGTCCTCGCGCAGGTCGAGGCGCAGCTCCGCCTCGCGCGTCCCCGCGTCCGGCCCGTGGCAGACGAAGCAGCGGTCCGAGAGGATCGGCAGCACGTCGCGCGCGAAGCGGACCGGGTCGTCCGCCGCGGCTCGGGTGGGCGCGACGGCGCTCGCGAGGAGCAGGAGACCGGTCGCGGCCAGGAGGGTGTGGAGGAGGGGGGCGTGGTGGAGGAGGCGACAGCGCATGGGTCGAGGGTAGCGCGCGCCGGGGACCGGCTGGGGAAGACGCCCGAGCCCGCGCCGTCCGCCGCGCCGTGGCGAACCACGGGAATGTTCGGATTCGGCTCAGCGCCGGGGCGCCGGCGCGCGTGAGGCTCGTGAGCGATGGTCGATCCCCCTGCACCAGCCTCGGCCCGCCCCGGCGGGACCGGACCCGATCCGGCGCTGCTCGAGGGCCTGGTGGCTCGCGAGCCGCGGGCGATCGAGCGCTGGTACCGCGCCGAGCACGGCACGGTCTGGCGACTGTGCCTCGGCCTGCTGGCCCACCCGGCGGCGGCGGACGACCTCGCGGGCGAAGCCATGCTGAAGCTCCACGACCGCATCGACCGCTGGGACCGCGCGGTCCCGTACGCCGCCTGGCGCACGAAGGTGGTCGTCAACCTGTGCCGGGATCGGCTGCGGCGCGACGACGCGCGGCGGCGCGCCGAGGACGCGGGCGCCATGGCGCGGCCGGAGACGCCCCTGCCCGATCCGAGCGAAGTGGCGTCGCAGGCCGAGCTGCAGCAGCTCGTGCGCGAGGTGTTGAGCACGATCGGCGAGCGCGAGCGCGAGGCCTTCGTGCTGCGCGAGTTGGAAGGACACACGACCGCCGAGGTCGCCGCGGCCATGGGCATCGGCGAGAGCACGGTGCGATCGCTGACGACGCTCGCGCGCCGCCGGTTGCGCGAGGCGCTCGAACCGCGGATCGCCCGCACGGCGCAGGACCGGGAGGTGGAGCGTGGTTGAGCGCGACCCGATCGACGACCTGCGCGGACTGTGGAGCCGGCTCGACGCGCCGGAGCTCGACCACAGCGACGCCGAGGGCGACGCGCGCGACGAACGCGCCGACGCCGCGGTGAGCTGGATGCGCGACTCCTGGTCGCGTCTGGAGGCCCCGGCGCCCGAGCTGCCGTGGGTCCTGCGCCGCCGACGCGTCGTGCGCACCGCGGCGTGGTTCGCGGCGGCCGCCGCGCTGCTCGCCGCGGTGACGGTCGTGCTCGCGAACCTTCCGCACGGGAGCGTCGGCGAACGCGACCGCGAGGACCGGATCGCGAACCGCACAGAGGAGCGCGTCGAGGACCGCGCCGACGACGCGACCACGGTCGACGACCTGCTGTCCGACCCGCGCGTCGTGCGCGTGCTCGGCGCGGGCGACACGAACGACGTCCGCACCGAGGTGGACCGAGAGGGGCGCGTGGTCATGCGCCGCGGCTCGGTCGACCTGGTGTGGGTGACACCGAACGAGAGTCCCTTCTGAAGACCCGCGCCGAAGGGCGCCAACGACGACGAACGATGAATCTCACCACCAGCTTCCCGGCCGGCGCGCTCGCGCTCCTGGCCCTGTGCCTCCCGAGTCAACCGAAGGCGACGACGACCGGACCCGAGCCCGGGCCCGCGGCCGCGCCCGGCGCGATCGCGGCGCCCCTCCAGGACGAGGAGACCGAGCCGCGGCCCGAGGTCGCGTACTTCCGGGCGAAGAACATGAACCCGGGGGCGCTGTCGAACACGGTTCAGCAGTTGATCTACGGGAGCGGCGTGCTCGGCGACATCGACACCGGGACGCAGTACCGCTCCGTGAGCACGCAGGTGGTCGACGACATGCTCGTCGTCTCCGCGCTCCCGTCGCTGATGCCGCAGGTGCTCGAGCTGCTCGGCGAGCTCGACGAGGAGGCGGGTCGGCCGAACGAGGAGGCCGACGATCGGCGCATCGCGACGTTCCAGTACCAGCTGCGCTTCGCGTCGCACGCGGCCGTGAGTCGCGCGCTCGAGCCCTTCCTGAACTTCGGGCCGACGCAGGGCGGCACCTCGGCCGATCCGCGGACGCGGTTCACGATCGTTGAGGAGACCGGGACCGTCGTCGCGCGAGCGTCCGTCGCGACGATCGCCGAGATCCGCCGCGTGATCGAGGAGATCGACGTGCCCGAGCCGCAGGTTCGCCTGACCTACTACCTGATCGAGGGGCTGTCGCGGCAGACCGTGCTCGACACGGGTCTCGATCCCGATGAACTGAACGTCGGCGTCCCGGAGGAGCTGGTGCGCGACCTCGGCGCGCTGCTCCCGGTCGAGGGCTTCCACATGCTCTCGTTCGGCGTGCTGCAGGGCGACGCGCTCGCGCAGCGCCGGTTCAACGACGAGTTCGGCGGCTCGAAGATGCAGCTCGACATGGTCCCGACGACGTTCGATCGCCAGACCGGTGCGCTCGGCATCGACCGCATCGAGTTCGGCCTCTTCAGCAACTCGATGGGCGGCAGGACGAAGAGCTTCACCACGAGCGCGCAGCTCGAACCCGGTCGCTACACCGTTCTCGGCGGCGTCGGCGCCGACCCGGTCTTCGTCGTGCTGCACATGTCGCGCATGTGAGCGCGGCCCCACGGCGGGGAGTACGGACGCACGGACTCTCGTCTCGCACGAGAGGGGCCGGCCGCTCGGGGGCGTTCCCCGGTCGGCCGGCCCGTTGCGTTCCGCGCGGCCCGTTCCTCGGTCGTTCGCGGCGACGCGGGGGAGGGCGCCGCGGCCCGCTCGCGTAGCATGCGCCCTGGTGAGCGAACCCGAGACGACCGAGCGGCAGGAGGACGCCGCGATCGAGGCGTCGGTCGCGGCGCAGGCCGCGATCGCGGATGCGAACGACGAGCCCTGGGTCCTCGTCGCGGCGCGCATCGACGCGAGCGACGGCGCCGGCCTGCGCGACCTGGTCGACGAGCTGGACCCCAGCGACCTCGCGCGCGCGGTCGAGCGCCTCGATCGCGAGCGCCGCTCGCGCGTGCTCGAGCTCGTCGGACCCGAGGGCGCCGGCGACCTCATGGACCAGCTCATCGACGCCCAGTGCGGCGAGCTGCTCGAGGCGGCCGAGCCGGCGGTCGCGGCCGCGGTGCTCGAGCAGCTGCCGTCGGACGAGCAGGCCGACCTGATCGCGGCGCTCGACGAGGAGGACGCGCGCGCGGTGCTCGACGAGATGCCGCGCGAGGTCGCGCAGGCCGCCGAGACGATCGCGGGCTACGAGCCCGAGTCGGCCGGCGGTCTGATGCAGACCGACGTGGTCGCCTACGAACAGGACACCGACGCGGGCGCGGTGGTGTCGGACCTGCGCCGGCGCGCGGACGAGGTCGAGGACGACTCGATCCAGTACATCTACGTGACCGACGGCGACGGGCGTCTGACCGGCGTGCTGCGGCTGCGCGACCTGTTGCTGTCGCCGTCGTGGCGGCCGCTCGAAGGCTTCATGATCGCGAGTCCGCTCGCGGTGGGGGTGGGCGCGACGCTCGACGAGCTGCTCGACGTCTTCGAGGCGCGCGCCTACCTGGGCATCCCGGTCGTCGACGAGCTCGGCGTCCTGCGCGGCGTCGTGCAGCGCGCGGACGTGCAGGAGGCCCTCGGCGAACGCTCCGAGCGCGACCACCGGCGGTCCCAGGGCATCATCGAGGAGGAGCTGCGGTCGATGAGGCTCTTCGATCGCTCGAAGAGTCGCCTGGCGTGGCTGTCGGTCAACATCCTGCTCAACATCGTCGCGGCCAGCGTGATCGCCGCGCACCAGGACACGCTCGAGGCGGTGATCGCGCTCGCGGTGTTCCTGCCGATCATCAGCGACATGAGCGGCTGTTCGGGCAACCAGGCGGTCGCGGTGTCGATGCGCGAGTTGGCGCTCGGTGCCATCAAGCCCAAGGACGTGCTGTGGGTGTGGCGCAAGGAGGTGCAGGTCGGCCTGATCAACGGCGCGGCGCTGGGTCTGTTGATCGGGACCGTGGCGTGGATCTGGAAGGGCAATCCGTGGCTGGGTCTGGTCGTGGGCGCGGCGCTGGCGCTCAACACGCTGATCGCCGTGAGCGTGGGCGGCGCGGTGCCGCTGGTGCTGAAGCGGCTGAACAAGGACCCCGCGCTGGCGTCGGGTCCGATCCTGACCACGGTCACCGACATGTGCGGGTTCCTGTTGGTGCTGAGTCTGGCGTCGAGCCTGATGGGTCGGTTGGTGGTCTGAGGTCCGGGCGGGGGATCACAGAGCGGCGCCCGAAGGGCGCCGCTCTGTGATCCTCCCCCTCGACCCTCGCCTACGGCAGCACCACCTCGGCCGGCGTCAACTCGCCCACCAGGTCGCGGCCCATCTCGCCCGCGATCTCCTCGGACCCGTACCCGCACCGGATCAGGTAGTACAGCTTCGCCAGCGCCGCCTCCGTCGTCATGTCGTGCCCCGACACCACGCCGGCCTCGCGCAGCGCGGCACCCGTCGCGTAGCTCGTCAGGTCCACCGTCCCGCGCACGCACTGGCTCGTCGCCACCACCACGATCGGGTCCGGCCCGCTCGTCGCGCGCTTCAGCACCTCGAGGAACGCGGCGTCGCGCGCGGGGCCGTTCCCGATCCCGTAGGTCTCGAGGACGATGCCCTGCAGCGGCGGCCGCAGCACGTTCTCGAGCAGCTTCGCGTCGATGCCCGGGAACAGGCGCAGTGCGCCCACGATCGGACCGTCCAGCGGCTGCACCTCGAGCGTCTCGAGCTCGCGACCCGGCCGACGCACGAGCTCGTGCCGGATGCGGATCTCGATCCCCGCTTCGCCCAGCGCGGGGTGGTTCGGCGAGTCGAAGGCGTCGAGCCCGTCCGCGTTGACCTTCACCGTGCGGCACCCGCGCATCAAGCGCTCGGCGAAGTACACGCAGACCTCGGGCACGTCGCCGCGTGCCGCGATCGCCAGGCTCGTCACGAGGTTGTCGCGCGCGTCGCTGCGCGCGCGGCCCATCGGGATCTGCGAACCGGTCAGCACGACCGGCTTCGCGAGCCCGCGCAGCATGAACGGCAGGGCCGAGGCCGTGTACGCCATCGTGTCGGTGCCGTGCAGTACGACGAAGCCGTCGAACGCGTCGTAGTTCTCCTCGATCCGAGCCGCGATCCGCAGCCAGTCGGCGGGGCGCATGTTCGCCGAGTCGAGCAGCGGCTCGCACTCCTCGAGCACGAAGTCGGGCATCTCGGGCCCCGAGAGCTCCGGCATCCCCGCCATCAACTCGGCCAGGTAGCCGCCCTCGGGCGCGAAGCCGCTCGCGGACGGCCGCATGCCGATGGTGCCGCCGGTGTAGAGGACGAAGACGTTCGGGCGCGACATGGGCGACGACGGTAGCAGGAAGCGCCGCTCGGACCGCGCCGCGTCGACTTGCGGGTATCGGGCGTGAATGCGCGCGGCGCGTCCGCGAAGATGGGGCCACGCTGCGACGCCACGCTCCCCGCGGCCGCCGCGCCGTCCCACGCAACCGTGCTCCCCTCGATGCAGCCGCTCGCGCGTCGCGCACCCGCGCGTCGCCGGCGCGCCACCTCGGCCCACGCGTGCACGCCCCGATCGCCATGTCGAACTCCGGACGCACCGCTCCCCTCGCCCTGTTCATCGTGATCCTCGTCGCCGCGCTCGGCGCCGCGTGGTGGCTCGTCGGCGACGAGTCGGCGGGGCCGGGCGGGATCGACCCGACCGAGGCGGAGGTCGAGGACGACGGCGCCGCGGGCGCGGTGGACCTCGTGGGCGACGACGGGGCCGTCGCGGGCGGGGACCTCGCGGACGACGCCGGCGGGACGCGGCGCGAAGCGCTGGCCGCCGACGCGCCGGCGGACGGCGAGCGGTCCGGCGGCCCGGTCACGATCCGCGGTCGCGTCGACCTCGTGCCCGGTACGCCCGCCGACGAGCGCCTGGTCGTGGTGGCGCTCGACGCCGCCGCCGACTTCGACCGCCTCGACGACCTCGCGCCGCGCTTCGATGAGGTGTGGGCGCGGTTCGCCGAGGACGCCGACGCGGCCGGAACCGACTCGGGCGACGACGACGCGTGGCCCGAGGGCGTGCGCGGCGCGACGCGCGCGGACGCGAACGGCGGTTTCGAGCTCGAACTGGAGGCGGGGCCGGCGAGCGCGCACCTCGTCACGCTCGGTCGCTACACCTTCGCGATGACGAGCAAGCGCGCGAGCGGCGACGGCGCGCTGCTCCCGGTCGAGCTGGGCGCGTGGATCAGCGGTCGCGTGGGCGCGCGATCGACCGACGCGGCGCCGGCCGCTCTCGAGGGGCTGGAGGTCTCGCTCAGCCCCGACGTGCTCGGCGGCTTCGACCTGGCGCTGCTCACCACCTACAACCACACGCGCGACGCGGAGCTCGACGCCGCGGGCGCGTTCGAGCTGCGCGGCGTCCCCGCGGTGGGCGCCTACGCGTTGCACGCGGTGCCGGACGAACACGCCGCTTTCTACGAAGGCGGCCTCGAGATCGTCGAGGGCGAACACCGCACGCTCGAGATCGCGCTCGACGGCGGCGCGAGCGTGCGCGGCGTCGTCGTCGATCCCGACGAGCGCCCCGTGGTCGACGCGCGCGTCGTCGCGATCTGGCGCGGCGCGATGGGGCAGACGGTGGGCGAACTGCGCGAGACACGCACGGGCGACGACGGGACCTTCGCGCTCGCGCACACCTCGTCGGGCGGCGTCGACCTGCTCGTCGCGGCGGACGGTCTGCTCGAGACGCGGCTGCGGTTGGAGCCGGACCTGGCTCCGGGCGAGGTGCGCGAGGGCGTGCGCGTCGTCATGGATCCCGGCCGCGTGATCACGGGGCGCGTCGAGTTCCCCGACGGGAGGCCCGCGGCGGGCGCGCGGGTGAACGCCGGCGTCGACCTGACGCAGTTCTCGATGCAGAGCGGCGGCGCGAACCTGCGCGACGTGCGCGGCGGGCGCGACGAGTCCGACGAGGACGGGCGCTTCGAGATCCGCGGCGTGAGCGACGGTCGCTTCCTCCTCACCGCCGAGGTGGGTGACGACGAACCGGACGCCGAGGCCGCGGACGGTCTCGTCACCGCGCTCGAGCTCGACGACGAGGGCTCCGAGGGCTCCGAGCCGCCCGCCGAGCGCTGGCGCGCTTCCAAGAACGCGGTGGATCCCGACGCCGGCGAGGTGGTGCTCGTGCTCGAGCGGCTCGTCGGCCTCGAGGGTCGCGTGGTCGACGCGCTGACGGGCGAACCGCTCGACGCGTTCACCGTGCGCGCCGAGCTCGAGGGCTCGGGCGGCGCGCTCGGGATCGGCGCGGTCCGGCGCCGGACCCAAGGCACGGACGACGACGACGGCGCGTTCCGCTTCGACGACCTCGAACCCGCGACCTGGTCCGTCGACGCGGCCGCCGAGGGCTACGCCCGCAGCGCGAGCGTCTCCGTGCGGGTTCCGCGCGCGGACGACGCCGAGCCGCTCGTGCTGCGCCTCGAGCGCGCCGCATCGGTGGCCGGCGTCGTCGTCGATCCGAACGGGCGTCCGGTCGCGGGCGCGACCGTCGTGCGCAAGTACGGCCTGGCCGGACGCGTCGAGGCGCAGACGAGCGGCACCTACCGCGAGGTCTTCACCGAGAGCGACGGGTCGTTCGTCTTCGACGACCTGCCGGGCGGCACGCTGTCGTTCGTCGCCGACGCCGAAGACTTCGCGCCGAGCGAGGCGCGCGCGATCGACCTCGTGAACGGACAGCGGTCGACCGGGCTGCGCCTCGAGCTGCGCGAGGGCGGCGTGCTCACCGGCGAGGTCTTCGGCGAGGGCGGCGCACCGGCGCCGGGGATGATGGTCTCCGCCCAGCTGACGCCCGAGTACACGAGCCAGCACATCACCGAGACGGACGCGGACGGGCGCTTCGAGATGGAGCACCTCGAGCCGGGTACCTGGCAGATCGTCGCGCTGCCGAACATGATGCGCGACGACTCGCAGGTCGACGCGAGCGACTCCGCCGCCTTCATGGGCACGCTGAAGATGGCCACCGCCAGGATCGTGGACCGCGAGTCGACGCACGTCGTGCTCGGTGCGCCGCCGGCCAACCCCGTCGAGGTGACCGGGATCGTGACGCGCGCCGGCCGTCCGGTGGAGGGCGCGATGGTGACGCTGCTGCCCGAGACGGACGGCGACGCGATGGGCGCGCTGCGCTTCGAGGTGACCGGTGAGGACGGACGCTTCGCCGTGACGCTCGACGAGCCGGCGCCGCTGCTCGTCACCGTGCAGACCGGCTTCGACTCGGGCGTGCAGAACTCGGTCGAGTTCCTCGAGCGCGTGCCCGAGGGCGCGAGCGAACACGCGATCGCGCTCGAGCTCCCCGGCGGCGTCGTCGAGGGGACGGTGACCGACGAGGACGGGCGACCGCTCGTCGGCACGCGCGTGTCGGTCGGCATCGACGGACCGGTGCCGTTCGGACGACTCGGCGGCGGCAGCTTCGTGGAGACCGTCACCGACGGCGAAGGGCGCTACGAGGCGACCAACCTGCACCCCGGCGCCTACCAGGTCGCGGTCGGCGGCAACTCGTTCATCGGCATGCTCGGCCCCGACGCGATCGGCGGACGCCAGGTGCGCCGCGGTGTGGTCGTCGGGCGCGACGAGCGCGTCACGGGCGTCGACTTCGAGTTGGTGTCGCCGGGTACGATCACGGGGCGCGTCGTCGCCGCGAACGGTGCGCCGGTCGCGGGCGCGGGCGTGTTCGCTCGCTTCGAGGACGGCACGCTCGTCGATCGCATGAGCTTCACGACGACCGACGACGCCGGTCGCTTCGAGTACGCGGGCCTCGCGCCCGGCGCCTACTTCGTGAGCGCGCGACAGGGCGACCTGGCCAGCGCCGAGACCGGGCCGTTCACCGTGAAGACCGGTGAGGCGACCGAGACCGAGCTGGTCGTCGGCGCGGGCACGATCCTCGCGGTGAAGGTCGTCGATCCCGAGTCGGACGACCTCGAGCAGGTGACGGTCAGCGTGCGCGACGAGGCGGGGCGCGAGTACGCCGGCTCCTTCTCCATGGGCGAACTCGTCGGCGGCATGGGCGCGTGGTTCTCGATGGACGCGCAGCGCGTGGGCCCCGTCCCGGCGGGGACCTACACGGTCACGGCGAGCCACGCCGACGGGCGCAGCCGCTCGCGCCGCGTGACGGTCGAGGGGGGCGAGCGGGCGGTCACCGTGCGACTGCGCTGAGGACACCGCGGGGCTGCGCCGAAGTCACCGCGCGGCTGCGCCGTGGTCTGCGTGCGGCTGCGCCGAGGGCTCGCGGTTCGTCGCAGCCGGTGTCCGCGGCGGCGCGGGCGGCTCCGAGGCCCCGAGCAGGGGGTCCGCGCGCGCCCCGCGGCGTTCCACTCGATCGGGTGGCTCCGCGGACGCCCTAGACTGCGAACAGCCCTCCGGACGCTGCGTACCGCGCGTCCCCACCCGTCCCCGGACGCTCCGTCGCCCGACCCCACTGCCCTCCCATGAACGCGCGCATCCTGCTCGTCGCCGTCGCCGTCCTCCTCGCCGTCGCCCTCGGCATCCTCTTCGTACCGACCGGAGAGGGCCCGGGCGGGATCTCCGCGACCGGTGACGCGGACGGCGGCACGGGCATCGCGGCGCTCGACGACGCGGAGCTCGCGACCGATCCCGAACGCGAGGGCGACGCGATCGTGCGCACCGACGCGAAGCGCGAGGTCGAGCGACGCGCGGTCACCGACCGGACCGCCGCGAAGGAGGGCGGGGCCGAGATCCCGACCGGTCCGAAGATGAAGGGGCGCGTGGTCGACGAGCTGGGCCGCGGCGTGCCGAGCGCCACCGTCGAGATGCGCGTGCCGCTGCGCGACCAGGGGCTGATCGGGCTGCTCGTCGAGGACGTGTTGACGCGCCAGGAGACGACGACGGACGGCCTGGGGTACTTCGAGCTGATCGGCCTGCCGGGCAAGACGGTCGAGTTCGACGTGTCGGCCGACGGCTACGCGAAGCTGCAGGCGAAGGAGATGGACCTGCCGACCGACTTCACGCTGCCGATCGAGGACCTGGCGATCGAGGCGGGCGTGATCCTGTACGGGACCGTCGTCGATCTCGCGGGGCGCGCGATCGAGGGCGCCGAACTGTTCGTCTCGAACCCCGACGAGTTCGTGTGGCGCGGCCCGTTCGGCGAGGAGCCGCCGGCCGCGGTGACCGACGCGGAGGGGCGCTTCGAGCTCGCGCAGGTGTCGACGGGCAAGTGGGAGGTCGAGGCGCGCGCCTTCGAGCGTCCCGCCCGCTCGGTGAAGGGCGAGTCGCCCGACCCGGGTCGCGTCCCGATCGCGCTCGTCATCGAGCTGCCCGACGGCGGTTCGATCAGCGGCACGGTGAAGGGGCTCGCGCAGCAGCGCTACGCGGAGTTCTCGGTCGAGGCCGAGGCGCAGGGCGAGGGCGGCTTCTGGCGCGGCGGTGCGGTCGGCCGGCCGGAGAGCGCGATCGACGAGAACGGGCGCTTCGAGATCCGCGGCCTCGACCGCGAGAAGGACTACGAGGTCAAGCTGGCGCCGGTGGACTCGGGTCTGCTCGCGTTCGCCGGCATGACCGGCACGCGCTCCGACACGGTGACGATCAAGCCGCTCGACGTGGAGATCGAGCTCGTCTACGAGCCGGGCGCCGCGCTGCGCTTCCAGGTCGTGGACGCGACGAACGACGAGCCGGTCGAGATCTACGAGGCGCGCTTCGGTCAGCCGGGCAACGTGCGCCAGCTCACGACGCCGGACGGTTCGGTGCGCGTCGAGCACCGCGAGGGCCGCGCCGAGTTCTCCGACCTGTACGAGAGCGACTCGGCCTTCTGGAACGACGGCGGGTGGCGGCTCGAGATCGACGCTCCGGGCTTCGAGCCCTACACGAAGGAGGAGATCAAGATCGTCGACGGCGTGGACATCGACCTGGGCGCGATCGAGCTGATGCCCACGGGTCGGCTGTCGATCGTCGTGCGCGACGCGGAGGACGGCGACCCGATCAACTCGGCGATCGTGCGCCTCACCAAGCTCAGCGAGCGCGACGGTGAGGAGCAGGCCTCGTGGCGCGGCCTGGAGATGCTCTCCGCGCCGGTGAAGAAGGCCAAGACGAGCGCGGACGGACGCGCGACGCTGGACGGATTCGGGTCGCTGCCCGCCGAGCTGACCGTCAGCAAGTCGCGCTACGCCGACTTCGTGCAGCGCGTCGTGATGGGCGAGGACGACCTCGAGCTGGAGGTGCTCCTGAGCGCCGGCGCCGAGGTCACCTGCCTCGCGCGCGACGTGAACGGCAACGAGCTGGGCGACGTCGAGATCGAGCGCCGCGGACCGAACGACGACGAGGTCGTCGAGTCGCGCGGCGCGTCGAACAGCGGCAAGGCGCGCTTCCGCGGCCTCATGGCCGGCGAGCACCAGTTCCGCATCGCCGCGCGGCGCGACGGCGAGGACAACCCGTGGTCGAAGGTGACCCTGGGTCCCGGCACCCGCACGGAGCTCGTCGTGCTCGGTCCGCCGCGCGGTCGCATCCTCGGGCGCGTCACCGAGGCCGGACGCCCGCTCGCCGGCGCCGAGGTCAGCGTGCGGCGCGCGGACGGCAACGACGAACAGCGTTGGGAGCGACGCGGGCGACGCGGCGGCAGCATGGTCGTCGGACGCAGCGCCGACACCGACGCGAACGGCTTCTACGAGGTGAACGACCTCGACTACGGCGAGTACGTGGTCGTCGTCGAGCACGACCGTCGCGCCATGCCCGACTCGGTCGAGGTGACGCTCGACCGCGCCGAGGTGCGCACGGACGTGTCGCTCACGATCTGCGGCGTCGCCGGTGTCGTCGTCGACGCGGCCGGGGACCCGGTCGCCGGCGTGCGCGTCGTCGCGCGGCCGCTGAACGGCCCCGAGGAGCAGCAGATGCCGTGGATGGCCTTCATGGACGACGGCGACGCCGAGGACCTGGGCACCTTCGCCGTGGGTCCGGGTCCGGTGACCGACGCGGCCGGCGTGTTCGAGTTGCGCGGTCTGAGCGACGGCGTGTCGGTCGTGTTGTCCGTCGAGTCTCCGCTCGTGATCGGCGGGACGAGCGAGGAGTTCGTGCTCGAGCCCGACGAGATGCGGACCGGCTTCCGCATCGAGGTGGAGCGCGGCGCGAGCCTCGAGGTGAAGCTCCTCGGTGAGATCGACGGGTTCTTCGAGCTCGAGCTGTCGCGTCCGGACGGGACCTACAGCTCCACCTCCTACGCGTGGCAGGGGAACTCCGGGCCGTTCCAGCGGCTCGAAGCCGGGCGCTACACGCTGAAGGTCAAGCGCGGCGGCGAGGAGAACGAGGACGAACCGCCGGTGGCCGAGATGGAGGTCGAGCTGAGCGTCGGCGAGGAGCGCGAGGTCAGCGTGGAGATCTGACGATCAGTACGGTGCCGCGTTCGAAGTTGCCCGTGACGAACACGATCGTGCCGCGCGCGATCCTGTTCGTCGCGGGCAACTTCGAACGCGGCACCGTACTGATCGTCAGCCCGCGCTCGGCTCGTCGCCCGGCTCGGGGTCGCGCGCGAGCGCGACCATCCGCGGCTCGGCCACCGTCGTCCAGTCGCGCACGGCCATCACCACCGACAGCGTCAACGACCCCGCGTTGAACGCGATGCGCTCGTTCTCGAGCACGCCCGGGTCGCACAAGAGCTCGAGGTCCAGCAGCGGCCGTCCGAACGGCGGCACCGTGCCCGGCTCGAGCCCCGTCAGCTCGAACAGCTCCTCGCGCGACGCGAACCTGCTGCGTCCCTCGCCCAGCGCGCGCCGCAGCGCCGTGCTGTCGAGCCGCTGGTGCGCGCGCAGGACGCACAGTCGGAACGCGTCGCCGACCTTCACGACGAGCGCCTTGCCGCCGATCTCGAGCGACTCGCCGCGCGCGGCCGCCGCGTCCACGCTGCGACCGGCGGCGGGGTGCTCCACCGCGCGGTAGGGGACGCGCGCTCCGTCGAGCAGGCGCAGCAAGCGGGTCGAGACGGATCCGTCGAGCGCTTCGTCCATCGGGCGCAGTGTGCCACCATCGACGCGCGATGCGCAGCTTCGAACGACCGCCGGCGGGCGACCTGCGCGCCCTGCCGACCGCGCAGGGCGCGGACGACGAGTTCCGCTGGTCCGCGGCGGTGCTGCTGACCGGACCGCGCGGCTGGTACCTGGTGCGCCGCAACCCGACGCTGCGCTTCTTCGGCGGGTACTGGGCGCTCGCCGGCGGCGTGCTCGAGCCCGAGGTCGACGGCCCCGGCCCGCCCGATCCGCAGTGGGAGCGCTCGCTGCGCCGCTGCGCGCTGCGCGAGCTCGAGGAGGAGGTCGGCGTCGCGCCGCCCGAGCTCGCGGCCGAGCTCGGGCCGGAGCGCGACGCGTTGCGCGCGGATCTGCTCGAGGAGGAGGGCGAGCGCGCGCTGGCCGCCGGCCGCCGCTTCCGCGCCGCGCTCGATCGCGTCCCGCACGTGCTCGACGAGCTGCGCTCGATCACCTGGGCGACGACGCCGCGCTTCGCGCCGCGCCGCTACCGCGCGCTGTACTTCGAGCAGGAGGTGCCGGACGGCGCCGAGCCGCGCGTCGTGCACGGCGAACTCGTCGAGGGCGCGTGGTTCGATCCGTTCGAGCTGCTCGAACGCTGGCGTCGCGGCGGCGTGCTGCTCGTGCCGCCGGTCGTCGCCCTGCTCGAGGCGCTCGAGCACACCGGCGGCGTCTGGAACCGCGCGCGCGACGCGGCGCACGCCTACAGCTTCGCCGTCGACGAGGGCGCGCTGCACGTGGTGTCGCCGACGCCGGGCGTGTGCATGGCGCCCGTGCGCACGCCGACGATCCCGCCCGCCGTGACGACCAACTGCTACGTGGTCGGCGGCGAGCACCGCTTCGTCGTCGATCCCGCGTGCGGCGATGCGGAGGAGACCGCGCGCCTCGTCGAGTACCTCGACGCGGTGCACGCCGACCACCTCGCGGGCGTCTTCGTCACGCACCACCACCACGACCACACGGGCGCGGTGCAGGCGGTCGCCGAGCGCTACGACCTGCCCGTGCTCGCGCACCCGCTCACGCTCACGCGGCTGCCCGAGGTTCCGCGCCGCACGCGCGAGCTGTTCGGCGGCGAGGTGCTCGACCTCGGCACGGCGCCCGACGGATCGAGAGGTTGGAACGCGGCGGTGCACCACACGCCCGGGCACGATCGCGGGCACCTCGTGCTCGTCGAGAGCCACGCGCGCGCGTTGATCGCCGGCGACCTCGTTTCGACGATGTCGACGATCGTCATCGACCCGCCCGAGGGGCACCTCGTCACCTACCTCGCGAGCCTGGAACGCATCGGCGCGCTCGACCTCGGGCTGTGCCTGCCGAGCCACGGCCCCGCGGCGCCCGACGCGAACGCCGTGCTCGCCGCGTACCTGCGCCATCGTGCGAAGCGCGAGGAGAAGGTGCGCGCGGCGCTCGCGTCCGCGCCCGGCTCGACCCCGGACGAGCTCGTGCCGCTCGCCTACGACGACACGCCGCCGGGCCTCTTGGCTCTGGCGCGGCGCTCGCTCCTCGCCGGCCTCGAGAAGCTCCTGGAGGAGGGGCGCGCGCGGGAGGAGTCGGGGCGCTGGAGTCTCGCGGGGGACTGAGCTTCGGCGACGCGGGTCCGATCGCGGCCCACGCTCGAAGCGCCCAGCGCGTACCGTTGCCGCCCGCCCCAGCTCGCGGGACGGTTCGGACGCCATGTGCGGCCCGCCGCCCCGACCACCCCCAACGCCGATCGCCGTGACGACCGACGCCACCGCCACCTCATCCGAGCGCGCCGCGCGCCCCTTCGCCAACGTCGCCCTCCTGCTCGCCGCCGCGTGGATCGCGACCGGCGCGCTCTACAAGTGGCTCGCCGGCAGCCCGAACGACCTGCCGGCCGTGCTGCACGGCGCGCCGATCGGCATCGGGCTCCTGTTCCAGCTCGTCATCGCGATCGAGCTGTTCGTCGTGGTGAGCGCGCTGCTGCTGCCGCGTCTGGGCTGGCTGCTCGTCGCCGCGCAGTACCTCGTCTTCATCGGCGTGCTCGTCACGCTCATCGCGTCGGGCGCCGACAGCTGTGGGTGCCTGGGGTCGAAGGTCACCATGCCGCCCGCGGCGATGCTCGCGATCGACGGCGTGTTGCTCGGCCTGCTGCTCGCGTCGCGACCCTGGTCGGCGCGGCTGTGGAGCACGCCGCCGCTCGCGGTCGCTGCGGCTTGCGCGCTCGCGCTCGGCGCGCCGTGGCTCTACGACCGCAGCCAGCCGCGAGGCGGTGGCGGTGGGGGCGCCGGCGAACGGCCCGCGCGCCCCGCGTTCCACGTGCTCGAGGTCGAGGACTGGGAGGGGACGAACGCGCTCGACACCGACCTCGCGCAGTTCCTCCCCGAGGGCGGCACGACGCTCATGCCGGGCACCTGGGTCCTCTTCCGCGACTCGTGCCCGCACTGCGCGGAGCACCTGCGCGCGATGTCCAACATGGACCCGGGCGCCGAGAACATCACGCTCATCCGCATCCCCGAGGACCTGGGCGCGAGCTCGGTCGTCGTGGACAGGAAGCCCGAGGGCGCCCACGTGATGGAGGTCGTCCTCGAGACCGGCATCGACTACGTGCTCGAAGCGCCCGTCGACCTGCGCGTCGAGTGGGAGGACTACTTGGTCAGCCGCGTGCGCGAGGCCGGCGAGATCGAGACGGAGAAGGCGGAGCCCTTCCCCTTCGCCGACCCCGAGGTCCTGCGCGCCGCGGCAGCGGGGCAGTAACTCCGTACGGTGCCGCGACCGATGCTGCCCGTCGCGAACAAGATGGTGCCGCGCCCGATCTTGTTCGCGACCGGCAACATCGGTCGCGGCACCGTACGGACGTCGGTCGCGGCACCGTACGGACGTCGGTCGCGGCACCGTACGGACGGTATGGAATGGGGCCGAGCGCGGTCCTTGCACCCGCGCCCGGCCCCGATCAGCTGCCGGACCGCGCCCGACGCTGGGTCGGGAGGGCCGGCGAAGGTGCGCGGCGCCCGCTGCCGTGGGGCGGCGGGGTGGTCGATGGGTGGACCGCCCTCGTCTTCGGGCTCCCACACCGACTCCGCCGCGTGGGCGGAGGGGTGACGGAGGGAGTGCGTCCGAGGCTCCCGCGTGGCGCGGCCGCCGGGGGGCGGCACGCCCGTCGGATCGGAGTCCCCGCCGATCCGGGCGCGCGGGTGGCGCAGCGCGACCTTCGCGCCCTTGGACGGGGCCCGTCCCCGACCGGATCCGCACCTCGCGCGTCTTTTCGCTGGTCACGGAGGCAGCCGGGCGCCGTGGGTGGGCTATTCCTCGCCGTTCCCCGCCCCGCCGGCCCCGGCTCGACCATGCCCCACGCCCCCTCGCACCCCTCCGCCCTCCTGGTCGGCGCGCCGCTGTTCGCCGCCCTCGCCCTCCTCGGACCGCGGGGCGAGGTCGCCCGCGCGCTCGACGGGCCGGCGCCCGCCGCCGAGGCGCCCGTCCAACAGGACGAGGAACCGACGGACGACGGGGTCGTCGTCGAGTCCTGGCCGGACGGCAGCCCGCGCCGCGTGTACGAGGTCGACGAAGAGGGGCGGCGCGACGGTGACTTCACCGAGTACCGCATCGGCGGCGAGCTGTTGATCGAGGCGTCGTACCGCGACGGTCTCCTGCACGGTCGCTATCGCTCGTACCACGAGAACGGCGAGGTCGAGCTCGACTGCACCTACAAGAAGGGTCTGCTCGACGGGCGCTACCGAACCTTCGACCGCGAGGGCGAGCGACTCGTCGAGGGTGCGTACGACGAAGGTCGGAAGGACGGTCGCTTCGAGATCCGTCGCGAGGGCGAGGTCGTCAGCAAGCAGAAGTGGTCGGCCGGCGTGCTCGTCGACATCGACGGGTTCGCGGATCCGTTCCCGCGTCCGCTCGCGACGATCGCCGAGGAACTCGCGGCGATCCGCGCCACGGTGATCGAGCCGGTGCTCTCGAGCTCTTACGAGGGCGACATCGATCCCGAGTTGGCGGAAGGGCGCGTGCTCGCGCTCAAGCGGCTCATGGAGTACCGCGCGCTGAGCGGTCTGCGCTACGCGGACATGGAGCTCGACGACAAGAAGAACTGGCACTGCACCGCGGCGGCCAAGCTCCTGAACATCATCGGGCGTCTCGACCACACGCCGAAGAACCCCGGGATGCCCGAGGACGAGTACAAGACGGCCTACACGGGCACGTCGCGTTCGAACCTCGCGATGGGATCGTCGCTGCCGGGCTCGATCGACAGCTACATGGACGACTCCGACCCGTCCAACATCGATCGCGTCGGGCACCGCCGCTGGTGCCTGAACCCGAAGATGAAGGAGACGGGGTTCGGGATCGAGGGCCGCTTCTCCGCGATGTGGTCGTTCGACGAGAGCGGCTCGGCGGGCAAGTGGGACCACGTGTGCTACCCCGCGCCGGGCTTCTATCCCGTCTCGCACTTCGACGACCACCACGCGTGGTCGGTGCGCTTCCCCGGCGGCGTGCTGGGCGACGCGCAGCCGTCCGACCTGGTGATCGAGGTCTTCGCGCTCGACGCCGACTACGCGCGCGGGCTGGCGATGGACCTCGACCACGTCTCGATCTCCGGCGGCCAGGTCGTCTTCCGACCCGAGGGCCTCGCCTGCGCGGAGGGGCGCGCCTACGAGGTGCGCATCGGCAAGGCCGGCAAGCGCGGGCCCGATCCGCTGCTGCGCTACTTCGTCGAGTTCGCCGACGTGGAGGCGTTGTTGGCGCCGCCGGAGGACCAGACGGACGAAGCGGACGACGACGCGCTCGGCGAGAGCTGAGTCTCAGAGGACGAGCGCGAGCGACGCCGCGCCGAGCACGAGCCACAGCGCCGTGCCCATCACCAGCTGGCGCGGTCCGGAGGCCGCGATCGCGCGCGGATCGATCGCGAGTCCGACCGCGAACAGCGCGCCGCCCAGACCCGCGCGGCCGACCGAGGCGACCGTCGCGCCGAGGCCGTCGGGCAGCGGCGCGACCGTGAACAGCGCCGCCGCCGCGACGAAGAGCACGACGAACAGCGGCACGCGCGCGCGCGGGCCCGCGCCGTCGCCGGTGCGCCAGGCGAGCAGCGCGCAGACCGGCACGATCCAGAGCGCGCGCGCGAGCTTCGTCGTCGTCGCCACGGCCAGCGCCTCGGGCCCGGCGGTGGCCGCCGCGCCGACCACGCTGCTCGTGTCGTGGATCGCGAGCGCGCACCACTCGCCGAACGCGCGCGCGTCGAGGCCGAAGCGCTCGCCGAGCCAAGGGAAGAGCAGCAGCGCGACGGCGTTGAGCGCGAACACGACGCCGAGCGCCACGGCCACCGACGCGGGGCGTGCGCGCAGCACCGGCGCGGCGGCGGCGATCGCGCTCCCGCCGCAGATCGCGGTCCCGACCGTGACGAGCAGCGCCGTCTCGCGCTCGACGCGCAGGACCCGCGCGAGCACCAGGCCGGTGACGCCGGCGATGGCGATCGTCGCCGCGGCCGTCGCCCAGCCCTGCGCCGCGGTGCCCACGAGCGTGCCGAGGTCGAGCCCCGCGCCCAGAGCGACGACGCAGGTCTTGAGGAGCGGTTGGCCGAGCGCGGCGACGCGCCGCGCGTCGGGCGCCAGGACACCGGCCGCGCATCCGGCCGCCAGGGCGGCGACGCCGGGGACGTGCAGCGCGGCGCAGGCGACCAGGAGGAGGAGCGCGAACGCGACCCCGGCGGAGGGGCGGGCGGCGGGTGCGCGGTGGGGGCGGAGGGCGGCGACGAGCGTGTTCACGCCCACAGCATCGACCGCCGGCGCTCGGGAGGCGTGATGGATATGGCGATGAGCCATATACTCCGTCTATGGCGTCACCGACCCCCATCGACCCCGACCTCCTCTTGACCCTCCTCGCCGTCGCCCGCAGCGGCAGCATCTCCGGCGCGGCGCGCGACCTGTCGCTCTCCCAGCCCGCCGTGACCGCCCGCGTCCGCAGGCTCGAGGAGGCCTGTCGCGCGCCGCTGTTGGTGCGCTCCGTCCAGGGCGTCGCGCCCACGCCCGCGGGGACGGCGTTGGTGGAGCGCGCCCGCGAACTGGAGCGCCTGCTCGAGGGCGCGCTCGACGACGTGGCGGCGCACGACACGGCGCTCGGTCCGCTGCACCTGTTCGCGAGTACGACGATCGCGGGCTTCGTGCTGCCGACGGTGCTCGCCCGCTTCCGCGCCGCGCACGAGTCGTCGCGCGTCGAGGTCGAGGTCGGCAACACGCGCGAGGTGGTCGACGCGGTGCGCGACGGGCGCGCGCCGCTCGGCCTGGTCGAAGGCACGGCGTCGGCGGCGGGCGTGCGGCTCGAGAAGTGGCTCGACGACGAGCTCGTCCGCGTGACCGCGCCCGACGCGCCGTTCGCGGTGCGCTCGCTCGACGACCTCGATCGGACCCCGATCCTGTGGCGCGAGTCGGGTTCGGGCACGCGCGCGGTGGCGGCGCGCGCCCTGCGCCGCGCCGGCGTGCGCTCGAAGCCGCGCGCGAGCGACGCGGTGCTCGGCACCTCGACCGCGATCGCGGGCGCGGCCGCGGCGGGACTGGGACTGGCCTTCCTCTCGCGCTGGACGCTGCGCCCGTACCTGGAGCGCGGCGCGCTCCGGCCGGTCCCGGGACTCGCGCTCGACATGCGTCGCACCTTCCAATGGGCGCTCCCCGCCGGCGCGTTGACGGGCAGCGCCGCGCGCTTCCACCGCCTCGCGACGCGCCATCCCCCCGTTCCGGCGTGAACACCGCACGATCCGAAGGGAGCGGCAGGACGAAGCCGATGATCCGACGACTCGACGAACGCGACCTCGACGCCTTCATGGCCCTGCGCCGCGAGGCGCTCGTGCGCGCGCCCGACGCGTTCGGCTCCGCGCCCGAGCGCGATCGCTTCGCGGACCCGGAGGTGACGCGCCGCCACCTGGGCGACGACCCGCTCGCGCCGATCTTCGGTGCGTTCGACGGCGACGCGCTCGTCGGCAGCGTCGGACTGTTCGCCGAGCGACATCCCAAGCGCGGGCACAAGGCCACGATCTGGGGCACCTGGGTGTCGCCGGACGCGCGCGGCGGCGGGCACGGCGAGGCGTTGATGCGCGCCGCGATCGAACACGCGCGCGGACTGGAAGCGGTCGACTGGGTGCAGCTCGACGTCTCTGCCACGGCGCTGGCGGCGGTGCGCCTGTACGAGCGCCTCGGCTTCGAGAGCTGGGGGCTCGAGCCCGACGGCCTGCGCGCGGACGGTCGCGCGATCGACGTGCACCACATGCTGCTCGACCTGCGGCGCTGATCACCTCTCGGTCGGTCGGCCGAGCGCGAACCGACGACACAGCGACCCCGAAGCAGGCGCTTCGAAGCCGAAACTCCGACGCAGCCATGGACCACGACCCCATCGTCCACCTCGACGACCTCGTCTTCGAACCGCGTCCGCCCCAGTTCTCGCCGAGCGGCGACGCGGCCGAGCGCTACGGCGCCGAGCGCGCGGACATCGGTCGCCGGATCGGCGCGCTCGAGCTCGGCTACAACCTGACGCGCATCCCGCCCGGAAGGGCCGCGTACCCCGCGCACGCCCACCGCGTGAACGAGGAGATGTTCCACGTCCTGTCCGGGACGGGTCGGCTCACGATCGGCGAGCGCGCGTGGGACCTCGCGGCGGGGCACTTCGTCGCCTGTCCGCCCGGCGGCCCCGAGACCGCGCACAAGATCGTCGCGACCGGGGAGGAGCCGCTCGTGCTGCTGGCGCTCTCCACGCTCGAGATGCCCGAACTCGTCGAATACCCCGACTCCGGCAAGTTCGGCGTCGTGACCGTCGTCGAGGACGCGGAGGGGCGGCCGGAGCGCTGGGCGCACTTCGGGCGTCGCGACCAGTGCCTCGACTACTGGGACGGCGAGTGAGGTCGACGCGGCCCGGCGCGCTGCTATCGTGCTCGGCATGAAGACCCTGCCCGAAGTCGAAGCGATCAACGACGACCTGGTGGCCTGGCGGCGCGACTTCCACGCGCACCCCGAGCTCGGTTACGAGGAGGAACGCACGAGCGAACTCGTCGCAGAGCGCCTCGAGTCGTGGGGCATCGAGGTGCACCGCGGCATCGGCAGGACCGGTGTGGTCGGAGTCCTGCGCGGCGAACGCGAGGGGCGTTCGCTCGGCATCCGCGCCGACATGGACGCGCTGCCGATGGACGAGGAGGGCGACGTGCCGCACCGCTCGACGCACCCCGGCAAGTTCCACGGCTGCGGTCACGACGGGCACACGACGATCCTGCTCGGTGCGGCGCGCACGCTCGCCGCGAAGCCCGACTTCGCCGGCACCGTGAACTTCATCTTCCAGCCGGCCGAGGAAGGCCTCGCCGGCGCGAAGGCGATGATCGAGGACGGCTTGTTCGAGCGCTTTCCCTGCGACGAGGTCTACGGCCTGCACAACTGGCCGCTCCTCCCGTACGGCAAGGGCGCCGCGGTCGCCGGTCCGATCATGGCCGCGAGCGACTTCTTCGACGTGGAGATCGAGGGCACCGGCGCGCACGCCGCCATGCCGCACCGCGGCGTCGACCCGATCGTGGTCGCCGCGCACGTGGTGACGGCGCTGCAGACCCTGGTCAGTCGCTCGACCGATCCGCTCGACGCGGCGGTCATCTCGGTCACGAAGGTCGAGGCGGGCAGCGCCTACAACGTGATCCCCGGACGCGCCGTGCTGCGCGGCACCTGTCGCACGCTGCGCCCCGAGACGCGCGACGCGATGGAGGCCGGGATCGCGCGGGTGGCCGAGAACACCGCGGCCGCGTTCGGCGCGCGCGCGACGGCCGAGTTCCGGCGCAACTATCCGCCCACGGTGAACCACGCCGCGCAGGCCGACAAGGCGGCGGCGGCGCTCGCGCGCGTGATCGGCGAAGAGAGCGTGGTGCGCGACGCAGCGCCGACGATGGGCGGCGAGGACTTCGCGTTCATGCTGGAGCGGCGGCCGGGCTGCTACCTGTGGCTCGGGGCGGGCGGCGCGCCGACGGCGTGCAACGTCCACCACCCCAGCTACGACTTCAACGACGACCTGCTGCCGATCGGCGCGTCGCTGTGGGTGGAGCTCGTGCGGCAGGAGCTGGGCGGCGGCGCGGGCTGAGGCGCGGGCCGGGTCGCGGTTCGAGGCCAGGCGCGAGGCGAGGCCAAGCGCGAGGCGAGTCGCGGGTCGCCTCACGGCTCGAGGCGAAGGGGTGGAGCGCGGGCCGAGGTCGCGGCGGTCGCTCGGGCCGCCGCCGGCGCCTGCCTCGGACGAGAGGGCGCCCGCGCGGCGGCACGCCGCAACGGGTTCTTCACACGGGATCGGTAACCTCCGCGCGCTCCGTTCGGTCTCCCCGGGCGGCGGGGGCCGGATGGCGGGTGGTCCGTCGAGCGGCGCTCGCTGCGACGGGTGCACCCGTCGCCGACTCCACGCCATGACCCACCGCATCGCCATCGCCGGCTTCGGGCGCATGGGGCGCCTCGCCGCGCGCGTCGTCATCGAGCGGCCCGAGCTGGGGCTCGAGGTCGTCGCGATCCACGAGTGCGCCGCCGACGCCGCGACCGCGGCGGTGTTGCTCGAGTTCGACTCGGTGCAGGGGCGCTTCGCGCGGCCGTGTTCGGGGGACGGCGACGCCTTGCGCGTCGGGGACCGGACGATCGCGTACGCCGCGAGCGGGGCCGACGAGGTCCCGGACTGGAGCGCGCACGGTGTCGACCTCGTCCTCGAGTGCACGGGTACGCGGCGGCGACCCGAGCTCGTCGATGTGCACCGCGCGCGCGGCGCGGCGCGCGTCGTCGTCTCCGCGCCCGTGAAGGGCGACGCGCCGAACGTGGTCGTCGGCGTCAACCACGACGCGTTCGACCTGGCGGCCGCGCCGATCGCGAGCGCGGCCTCGTGCACGACCAACTGCCTCGCGCCGATCGTGCGCGTCGTCCACGACGGCCTCGGGATCGAGCGCGGACTCGTGACGACGATCCACGACCCGACCAACACCCAACGCGTCGTCGACGCGCCGCACGCCGATCCGCGTCGCGCGCGCGCGGCCGGGACCAACCTGATCCCGACCAGCACGAACTCCGCGCACGCGGTCACGCGCATCGTCCCGGAACTCGCCGGAAAGCTCGACTCGATCGCCGTCCGCGCGCCCGTCCACAACGCGTCGCTCGTCGACGCGGTGTTCCAGGTCCGGACCGCCACGGACGTCGAGGCGGTCAACGGGCTGCTCGCGGCCGCCGCCGCCTCGGGGCGCCTGCGCGGCATCCTCGGCTTCGAGACGCGTCCGCTCGTGTCCAGCGACTACGCGCGCGACCCGCGCAGCGGCGTCGTCGACGCACTCTCGACGCGCGTGACCGACGAACGCCTCGTCAAGGTGCTCGCCTGGTACGACAACGAGTGGGGCTATGCGAATCGCATGGTCGAGCTCGCGGCCATGTGCCTCGGCGCGTCCTTCGAGGGGACGCGCGCCTGAGATGGGCACGACGACGCACGGCCTGCGCGACTACGCCGTCGTCACCGGCGCGTACTGGGTCTTCACGCTCACCGACGGGGCGATCCGCACACTCGTCCTGCTGCACCTCAACGAGCTCGGCTACACGCCGCTCGAGATCGCCGGGATGTTCGCGGCGTACGAAGTGCTGGGCGTCCTCACGAACCTCGTCGGCGGGTGGCTCGGCGCGCGCTTCGGCCTCAAACTTCCGCTCGGGCTCGGCCTGCTGCTGCAGGCGGCGACGCTGGGGGTGCTCGGTGTCGCGGCGGACGGGCTGACGCTCGCGCTGCTCGTCGGCGGACAGAGCGCCTGCGGCGTCGCGAAGGACCTCGTCAAGACGAGCGCGAAGAGCTACGTGAAGCTCGTGGTGCCGGCGGGGGAGCGCGGACGACTGCTGCGCCTGGTCTCCGTGCTCACCGGTTCGAAGAACGCGCTCAAGGGCCTGGGCTTCCTGCTCGGCGGCGTGCTGCTGGCGAGCGTCGGCTTCGGCGCGGCCTGCTCCGGCATGGCGGTCGCGCTCGTCCTCGCCTGCGGCGCGTCGATGGCGCTCCTGCCCAGCGCGCCCGGCAAGGCGCAGGGCGTGCGCCCCAGCAGCCTGTTCAGCGACGACGCGCGGCTCAACTGGCTCGCGGCAGCGCGTCTGTTCCTGTTCGCGTCGCGCGACGCGTGGTTCGTGCTCGCGGTCCCGGTCTTCCTGCGCAGCGACCTCGCGTGGAGCTACGCGGCGGTCAGCGGCTTTCTCGCCGCGTGGACGGTCGGCTACGGCCTCGTCCAGGCCGCGGCGCCGCGCGCGATCGGCGCCCACCCGCGCGGCGCGCAGGTCGCGCCCTTCGCGCTCGCCTCACTGGTCCCGCTCGTCGCGATCGCCGCGCTGCTCGCAGCGGGCGTCCCACCGGGGGCGACGCTCGTCGTCGGGCTCGTCGCCTTCGGCGTCGTATTCGCGCTCAACAGCGCGCTGCACAGCTACCTGGTCGTCGAGTACGCGGCGCACGACCGACCGGCCGCGAGCGTCGGCTTCTACTACGCGAGCAACGCGACCGGCCGCTTGCTCGGCACGCTGCTGTCGGGCGCGGTCTTCGCCGCGGCGGGGCTCGGCGCGGACGGCGTCGTCGCGTGCCTGGTCGCGGCCGCCGTCCTCACGGCGCTCTCCGCCGCGCTCGCGGTGCCGCTCGCGGCGGCGGAGCGGCGCCACGCGGTGCGCTGAGACCCGCTCGGGGGGCGCTCAGTTCGCGGGGCCGCGCTCGATCGCGTGCGTGGGCCCGTCGGTCGTGGAGTCGCCGCCCAGCCCGAACGCCGCGGCCCCGAGCGGGCCGAGCCCGAGCACGAAGCTCGCGATCCAGGCCAGGACGCCGAGGATCAGCCAGGCCACGAAGAGCCCGAGCCCGAAGTAGAGGCCCGTGCGGAACGGGCGGGCGAGTTCGAGGGGCTTGGTCGCGGCGGCCATAGCGCGCCCCAGTCTGCTCCCTGGCGCGAGCGGCGCGCACGCCGCGATCGGGGGCGTCGCCGAGGAGTGCCGGCAGCGAGGCGTCGCGCCCGTGCCGCGTCGCGTCGATCGCAGCGCTGGCGAAGGCGCGGCGCGCCCCGGATCGCGGCGCGGCGGCGTACGAGTCCCGGGCCGCGCGCATCGCCGCCGACGCACGGCGCGCTACCCTCGCGCCGTGCGCATCGTCCTCATCACCGTCCTCGTCCTGTTCCTGCTCGTCAACCTCGTCGGCGCCTTCCTCGAGCCGAGCGTCGTCGTGGAGCGCGAGCTCGTCGTGCAGGAGCTCGACCTCGACGACGAGGAGGACGCGGCGCGGCTCTTCGCGCTGACGGGCGACTTCGCGGCGTGGGAGGCGTGGGCGCCGCTCATGCAGGTCGGCGGTGGCGAGGGCGCGGAGGTCCGGCCCGGCGAGAGCACGGCCGGCGTCGGCGGCAGCACGACGCTCGTGTTCGACGCGCAGTACGCGGTGCTGCTCATGTTCTCCGAGTGCGACCCGAAGGACGGCGTCGTGGTCGAAGCGCGCATGGGCTCGGTGAGCGACGACCTGGCCAGCGGCGAGGACGACTTCCGCGCCTGGGACCGCATCGGCTGGGAGCGCGCGGCCGGCGGCGGCACGCGCCTCACCTGGACGCGCACCGGCGCGAAGCTCCCGCTCTACCTGCTGCGCGTGTGGGACCACTTCGTCGTGGCGCCCAGCGTCGCCGGTCAGCTCGAGGAGGGGCTCGAGCGCTTGGCCGAAGCGGCCGCGTCGGACGACGCGTCGTCGGAGTCGGACGCGTCGGGCGACTGAGTCCCGCTCGGCACGAGCTCGACGTCGTCCAGGTCCCCGTCGAACGATTCGACCGACGCTTCGAGGTAGTCGATCAGCCCGTTCGCCAGCTGCGCGGCCTCGCCCTTCTTCAGCGTGCGGCCGTGCTCGGCGGCGGCGGCCAGACCGCGACCCAGCACGGCCTCGCGGTCGAGCGGGTCGCTGGGGTCGACGACGCCGAGCTGCACGAGGCCGTTCTCGAACTTCTCGAGCGTCGCGTCGCGCATGACCTTGCCCAGCAGCTCCTTGCGCTGCTTCTTGTCCTCGAGCGCGCCGAGCAGCGCCTTGGCGTCGCGACCGTAGCGCTCGGCCAGTTCGGCCAGCGTGTCGATCTGACCGTCCGGCGCACCGGCGTCGCGGATGTCGGCGCGCGTGAGCGGGCGACCGCGTCCCACGTGCCAGGCCTCGATCGTCGCGCGCGCGGTGGCGACGCGCGCGGCGAGCTTCTTCTCGAGCTTCTCGTCGTCGATCGCGGTCGACACGGCGCGGCGCGCGTTCTCGAACACGCCCAGGCGTTCGATGCCGTCCTCGGCCAGCGCCCGCAGCGCGGCGCGTTCGTCGCGCAGCACGTGGAAGAGGTGCAGGTGTTCGGGCGCCTCGTAGACCCGCGGCGTGTCGGCCGCCACGGCCTTGGCCCACTCGGTGTCGGTGAGGCCTTCGGGGTCGGGCAGCGACGCGCGCTCGGGCAGCGCGGACGCGAACTCGCTCGTGGCCGTGCGCGCGAGTCCGCGCACCTCGGCCAGGTCGATCACCTGCGGCTGCGGCAGCGACATCTCGTTCGCGATCTGCGCCCACAGCACCGCTTCGCTCGGGTGCGCGGACAGGTACACGACCTGGCGTCCCTCGCTCGCGACCTCGAGCACCGTGCCGACGAGCTCGCGCAGGCGATCGCCGTCGGCCGCGCCGAAGGCTTCGTCGAGGATCCACGGCAGGCGCTCGCCCGGCGCTTCCATCGTCTCCGCGAACGCCAGGCGCACCGCGAGGAGCAGCTGCACGCGCGTGCCGTCGGAGAGCTGGTCGAGCTTCATCTTCTTGCCCGTCTCGGCGTCGACGGCGCCGAGCTTGGCGCGCTTGCCGAGGTCGAGGCGGTAGCGGCCGCGCGTGAAGCGACCGAGCAGTTCGTCGGCGCGCTGCATGACGCGCGGCGAACTCGTCTCGCGGTGCTCGCGCTCGACCTCGTCGCACAGGTGCTGCGTGCAGAGCTTGACGAGCCCGTCCTCGAAGGCCTCCTTCGCGCGCGCCTCGAGCGCGGCGCGTTCGGACGCGGCTTCCTGCCACGGGTCGTTCTTGCGCGCTTCGTCGAGGCGCGTGCGGATCGACGCGATGCGCTCGGAGATCTCGTCCTTCTCGGCGGCGCGCTTCTCCGCGGCGCCGAGGCGACGCGCGAGCTCCTCGTCCGCTTCGTACGCGAGCGACTTGGCCTCTTCGAGTCGCGCGAGCGCCTCGTTCTGCGCCCCGACCTGTTCGTCGCGCAGACGGCGCAGTTCGATGAACTCGGCGCGCGACGCGAGCAGCGTCTCGGCCGCGCCCAGGTCGCCCTCCTCGAGTCCGAGGCGCGCGAAGGCCTCGCGGCGACGCTCGCGCACGCGCTCGGCCTCGGTCGTCGCGCGCTCGGCCTCGGCGCGCGTGCGCTCGGCGTTCTGGATGATGGTGCGGCGGCTCTCGAAGCGCCGTTCCTCCGTCTCGAGGCGCGCCTTCGCGCGCGCCGCGTCCTGGGGCGCGTCGCCGCCCAACACCTCGCCTAGCGCGACGAGCGCGTCCTTGGCCTGCAGCCTCAGCTCGTCGTAGCGGGCCGCGACGCCCGCCACCTCGGCGAGCGCGGCGCGCAGCTCCTGGCGCGCGGCGAACGACTCGAGCAGCGCGGCGGCGGGCGCGTCCTTCGACAGGCCGAGGGCGCCGCGCAGCTCCGCGCTCGCCAGCTCGAGCTCGCCGACCTTGCGCGTCAGCTCGTCGCGCTTGACGCGCAGCGTGAGGCGCTCGCGCCCGTCGGTCAGGAGCGCGCGCGCGAACCAACCCAGACCGGCGCCGGCCAGCGCCGACGCCCACGGGTCGTAGACGATCGCGCCGGCCAGGCCGACCGCGATCACCACCGCGCCGATCGCCATGTGCAGCGGGCGCGTGACCAGCGAGTTCGCACCGGCGACGATGCCGAGGCGGCGTTCGATCTCGTCGAGCTCGCCGCGCACCGCGCGTTCTTCGCGCGCGCGCAGCTCGAGCTCGCCGAGCGTCTCCGAACCCGGCAGCGCCGCGCCCTCGGACAGGCCGGCGTCGGCGCGCGCGCGCTGGGCGCGGGCGTTGGCGCGCGCGTGGTCCTCGTGCAGGCCGCGCGCGGACTCCTCGGCGCGGCGCGCCGTGTCGGCGTAGTCGCGCGCGGCGCGCAGCGACTCCTCGTCCGGACCGGCCTCGGTCTCGGCCAGCGCGGCCTCGGCGATCGACGCGAGCCGGCGTGCTTCCGAGAGCTCGGCGCGCACGCGGTCCCACTCCTTCTCGACCTTCTCGAGCTCGACCAGCGTGTCCTCGCGCGTGTGCTCGAGCACCGGCGGGAAGGCTTCGAGTCGCGCCTGGGTGGCGGCGAGCTCGCGCACGGCCGCGGCGGCCACGCGCGCGTCACGCAGGCGTTCGGCCTCACCGGCGGCCTCGGCGGCCAGGCGGCGGCGCTCCTCGAGCGCGGCGATGCCGTCGGCCTCACGCGCGAGCGCGTCGAGTTCGCGCAGCGCCTTCTTCTCCTTGGCGCGCGCGGCCTTCAGCGCTTTGCCGAGCTCGGCGCCCGAGCGCGGGCCCAGATGCGCGTGGTCGCGGATCGCGTCCAGGTCGAAGCCGCCGGCCACGCGACGCGCGAGCTCGCGACCGAAGTCGTCGTGGCCCTCGGTGCGCCACAGGCTGCGCGCCGGCAGGTGGAACGCGTGCGCGCGGCCCTCGGTCGGGTCGGGCAGGCGCTCGCCGTTCTCGCGGCTCCAGCGCAGGTCACCGCCGTCGAACTGGGCGCGGAACGCCTCGCCGCCGTGCTCGAGCACGGCGCTCGCGCGACCGTCGTCGAGCTCGACCGACTTCTCGGGGAAGAGCAGGGCGGACAGCGTGAGTCCCGTGCGGCTCTTGCCGCAGCCGTTCGGGCCGACGATGAGGACGGCGCCGCGCCCGACCTCGTCGAGCGTGAAGGGCCGGTCGATGCCGGGGACGCGTTCGACGCTGAGCTCGGTGAACCTCACGCCTCGTCCTCCTGTTCGCCGTTCGCGTCGGCGCCGTTCCTCGTCGCCGCGCCGGTCTTCGTCGCCGCGCCGTTCGCCGCACCGGCGACCGCGCCGGCCTTGGGCCGTTCGTCGACCTGCGCGATCAGGCGCGCCATGAGGTCGCTCCCGGCGCGCTCGAGTGCGCCGCCGAGTTGGTCGTCGGTCACGCCCAGGTCCGTGAGGCCCAGGCGTTGCGCGAGGCGCGCCACGTCGTCCTGCAGCGCTTCGCGCGCGGGGCGCAGCACGTCGCGCGCCTCGTCGCCGCCGCCCTCGAGCGCGACGAGTCGGCGCGCCACGAGGCCGGGGTGGTCGGTGCGCTGCGAGCGACCGAAGAGGTCGAGCTCGGGGCGCGTCGCGTCGATCACCTTGTCGACGAAGAGCGTGAAGCCGCCCTCGCACGCGCGCTCGAACGGCTCGTCGCGCAGGCCGGCGAGGTCGCGCTCGTACTCGTCGAGGTCGCCGGGCGTGCCGGTGACGACGACGCGCACGCCGACCGCGAGCGGCGCGGCCTTCTCCTTCGCGAGCCGCGCTTCCACCTCGGTGGCCGCGCGGTCGAGCGCCGCCAAGAGGTCGCCGCCGTTCGCGTCGACGGTGACGCGCTCCCAGCGCAGCGGCGCGAGCGGCAGGTGCTCGAACGCGAGGCGCCCGCCGTCGATCGTGAGCTTCCAGGGTCCGCGCCGGCCGGTCTCGGTCGGGTCGAGGCCGACCACCGAGCCCAGGTAGCCGCGCGGGGTCGTCGCCGACAGGTCGCCCGGCGCGTGGATGTGGCCGAGGAGCCAGGCATCGGCGTCCGCGCCCGTCAATTCACCGCTCGCGACCGGCGCGTAGGAGCTGTGCGGGGCGTCCAGGTCGCAGTGGAGCAGGCCCAGGCGCAGGCCGGACCCCGTGCGGGCGGGCAGGTCGGGCAGCGGCGACTCGGTCACGTGGCGGGTCGGGAAGGACCAGCCGACGATGCGGACCGGGTCGGGGGTGTCGAGCTCGACCTCCTCCCAGACCCCGTCGCGCCCGAGCAGGCGGAAGTCGCCGATCAGGTCGGCCAGGCGGGGCAGGGCCTCCACGTCGTGGTTGCCGGTGACGCCGACGACGGCGATGCCGGCCGCGGTGAGCTGCTGGACCCCGCTGCGCAGGCTCTCGAAGGCGGCGAAGCGGTCCTCGATGCGCTCGACCACGTCACCCGCGAGCAGGACCGCGTCGACCTTCGAGGCGATGGCGGTCTCGACGCAGCGGCGCCAGGCGGCGGCGGGGCCGAGGTCCTCGGGGGCGAGGGAGCCGGGGGCGCGGCCCGGTCGCCGGCCCAGGTGCAGGTCTCCGACGCAGAGGATGGTGGTGGTCACGGCGAGCGCTTCGGGGTGAGGACGAGAGGACACCACGCACAGGGCGCTCGTGCAAGCGCGCGGGCCCCTCGCGCGGCGAGCGGGCGGCGTCCCGACGGCGGGAGGTGGGGCCGCCGCCGGGCTTGGCGCGCTCCGGCCCTCGGGACGGTCGCACCGATCAGGACCTGCGGCCCGTCTGTCGCTGCGCCAACGCCATGCTCTGGATCCTCGTCGGACTGCTGCTGACCGCCGCCCTCGCGCCGCTCGTGACTCGCTTCGCGGGACGGTGGTCGGGTCGCGTCCTCGCCCTCGCGCCGGCTTCGGCCTGCGCCTGGTTCGCCGCGCACCTGCCCGAGATCGCCGACGGTGGGCGCGTGATCGAACGGATCGCGTGGGTGCCGGCGATGGGGGTGTCGGCCGACCTCGCGCTCGACGGGCTGAGCCTGGTGTTCGCGTTGCTCGTCAGCGGTATCGGCGCGCTGACGATGGTCTACGCGCGCGGCTACATCGGCGCGAACCCGAAGCTCGGGCGGCTCAACGCGACGCTGCTCGTGTTCATGACGGCGATGCTGGGGCTCGTCCTGTCGGACGACCTGGTCACGGCCTTCGTGTTCTGGGAGCTGACGAGCGTGTCGTCGTACCTACTCGTGGGCTACGACCACGAGAACGAGAAGGCGCGCAAAGCGGCGCTGCAGGCGCTGCTCATCACCGGCGCGGGCGGGCTGAGCCTTCTGTGTGGCATCATCCTGATCGGCATGGCCGGCGGGTCGTACTCGGTGGCCGAGCTGGTCGCGAGCGGCGACGTGCTGCGCGACTCGCCGCTGTACCTGCCGGCGCTCGTGCTCGTGCTCGGCGGGTGCTTCACCAAGTCCGCGCAGCTGCCCTTCCACTTCTGGTTGCCGGGCGCGATGGCGGCGCCGACGCCGGTCAGCGCGTACCTGCACTCGGCGACGATGGTCAAGGCGGGGGTCTACCTCCTCGCGCGTCTGTCGCCGGTGCTCGGCGGCACCGACGCGTGGCAGGGAACGCTCGTCACCTTCGGCGCGGCGACGATGGTCTACGCCGCGACGATCGCGTTCTTCCAGACCGACCTGAAGCGCATCCTCGCGTACACCTCGGTCAGCGCGCTGGGCACGCTCGTGATGCTGCTCGGCATCGGTACCCCCGACGCCGCGGCGGCCGCGGTCGCGTACCTGGTCGTGCACGCCCTGTACAAGTGCGCGCTGTTCCACGTGGCCGGCATCGTCGACCACGAGTGCGGGACGCGCGACGTGCGCCGACTCGGCGGCCTCGCGCGCTCGCTCCCGATCACCGCCACGGCGGCGTGTCTGGCGGTGCTCTCGATGGCGGGCCTGCCGCCGTTCCTCGGCTCGAGCGCGAAGGCGCTCGTCGGACACGCCGAGCACGCGCTGCACTCGGGGCCCGTTGCATGGGCCGGAACGGCGACGGTGCTGATGACCTTCGCCGTCGGACTGCTGCTCGTGTGGCGCACGTTCTTCGGGCGCGCGAGCGAAGAGCCGCTGCCGAAGCACCCGCACGAAGCGCCGATCGACATGTGGTTCTCGCCGGTGCTGCTCGGGACGCTCGGGCTGGTGCTGGGATTCACCTACGACGCGTTCGCGCACGGTCTGATGGAGCCCGCGGCCCTGGCGATCGCGCCCGGCGGCGAGGCCGAACTACACGCGCACAAGTCGCTCTCGGCGTACCTCGTCAAGGGCGTGCTCGCCGCTGTCGCGATCGCGCTCTACGCGCAGCGTCGCCGCGTGACGCGCGCGTTGCGCCTCGCGACCGTCCTGGCGTGGTTCGGTCCGGAGCGCTGGTACGACCGCGCGCTCGTCGCGCTCGAGGCGACCGCGCGTGGCGTGACTCGCCGCCTGCAGAGCGGCTCGCTGCGCAACTACCTGGCGATCGTGCTGGCGACCGCGATGGTCCTGGCCGGCTGGCCGCTCCTGAAGGACGGCATTCCGCTGCCGCCGCGCGCCGAGCTCGACATCCGCGCCCACGAGGCGCTCATCGTGCTCGCGATGGTCCTGGCGACCGTGTTCGTCACGCGCACGACCTCGCGCCTGTCGGCGATCGCGGCGCTCGGCATCGTCGGTGCGGGCATGGCCGTGACCTTCCTGGTGTTCGGCGCCCCCGACCTGGCGAAGACGCAGCTGGCGATCGAGACGCTCTCGGTGCTGCTGTTCCTGTTCATCCTCTACCGCCTGCCGCCGCTCAGGCAGCTCAGCACGAAGTCGCAGCAGTGGCGCGACCTGGCCCTCTCGGCGGTGGTCGGCACCTTCTTCGGGCTGCTCGTGTGGGGCCTCGCGTCCGTCGACGGCGCATCGCGCCTGTCGCCGTTCTTCGCCGAGAACAGCCTCGCGAAGGGCAAGGGCCACAACGTCGTGAACGTGATCCTCGTGGACTTCCGCGGGATCGACACGATGGGCGAGATCACCGTCCTGGCCGTGGCCGCGCTCGGCGTCCTGGCCCTCATCCGCGTCAGCGTGCGGGAGCGTTCGGCAGCGTGAACACCTCCTCGGTCATCCTCGGGACCGCGGTCCGGCTCATGCTGCCGGTCCTGTTGGTCTACTCGATCTTCCTGCTGCAGCGCGGGCACAACGAACCGGGCGGCGGCTTCGTCGGCGGCCTGGTCGCCGCAGCGGCGTTCGCGCTCGTGGCGCTCGCGGACGACTCGTCGCGCGCGCGGCGCATGCTGCGCATCCAGCCGATGACGCTCGTGGGCGTCGGGCTGCTCGTCGCCGCGGGCAGCGGCGTGGTCGGCCTCGTGTGGGGCGACGCGTTCATGCAGGGCATCTGGCCCAAGTGGGCCTACCTGCCGGTCATCGGCAAGGTGGGGACGCCGTTCACCTTCGACGTGGGCGTGTTCATGGTCGTCCTCGGCTTCGCGCTCGAGGTCCTCTTCACCCTCATGGAGGACGACGCGTAGTGGAAGCCTGGCTCGCCATCGTCGTCGGCTTCATGTACGCGGCCGGCTTCTACATGCTGCTCCGACGCAGCCTGATGAAGGTCATCGTCGGGCTCTCGATCTTCACGCACGGCGCGAACCTGCTCCTGTTCACCGCCGGCAACGTCACGCGCGTCGGCGACGGCGTGCAGCTGCCGATCGTCCCCGAGGGGGCGGAGGCGCTGACCGGGACCTACGCCGATCCGCTGCCGCAGGCGCTCGTCCTGACGGCGATCGTCATCAGCTTCGGCATCCAGGCGTTCGCGCTCGTCCTCGTCCGCCGCGCCTACCAAGCGGTCGGCAGCGACGACCTCGACCGGATGAACAGCACGGACACCGAGGAGGGCGCGCTGTTGCACGACCTCCCGCGTCGTCGCGGCCCGCGCCGCGTCCTCTCCATCGGCCGGTCGAAGGCCGCCTGACCCCGACCCAGCCGAACCGTGGACACCCTCCTCGTCCTCCCCGTCCTGATCCCGCTCGCGACCGCGGCGCTCACGCTCATCGCGGCGCGCTCGATCCGCATCCAGCGGGCGCTGTCGTTCGCCGGTATGGCGAGCCTGCTCGTCACGGGCGTCGTGATCCTCCTCCACGTCGACGAGCACGGCATCGCCGTCGCCCAGGCGGGCAACTGGCAGGCGCCGTACGGCATCACGCTCGTCGCGGACCGACTCAGCGCGCTGCTCGTCACCGCCGCCGGCGTGGTCGGCCTCGCCGCGACGACCTACACCGCGTTCTCGCTCGACCGCAAACGCGAGCGCGCGAGCTTCTACCCGCTGCTCAACGTGCTGTTGATGGGCGTGCAGGGCTCGTTCCTGACCGGCGACCTGTTCAACCTCTACGTGTGCTTCGAGGTCATGCTCATGGCCTCGTTCGTGCTGCTCGCGCTGGGCGGCACGCGCGCGCAGCTCGAGGGCGGGGTCAAGTACCTGATCCTGAACCTCGTCTCGAGCGCGATCTTCCTCACCGCCGGCGGCCTCTTGTACCGCGCGGTCGGGACGCTCAACATGGCGGACATCGCCGAGCAGGTGCGCGCGTACCCCGACACGGGGTTGATGGACACGCTCGCGATGCTGTTCCTCGTCGCGTTCGGCCTGAAGGCGGCGATGTTCCCGTTCTTCTTCTGGCTGCCGGCGAGCTACCACACTCCGCCGCCCGTGGTGTCCGCGGTGTTCGCCGGCCTGCTTTCGAAGGTGGGCGTGTACGCACTCCTGCGCACCTTCACGATGCTGTTCACCGGGCACCAGGAGTTCACGCACAGCGTGCTCGCGGTGCTCGCCTGCGCGACGATGGTGACCGGCGTCCTCGGCGCGGTCGCGCAGATGGAGATCCGCCGCATCCTGTCGTTCCAGATCGTCAGCTCGATCGGGTTCCTGGTGCTCGGCCTGGCGCTCATGAGCAAGGTCGCGCTCGCCGGCGCGGTCTTCTACCTGCTGCACAACATCGTGCTGAAGACCAACCTCTTCATGCTCGCGGGCGTGATCGAGAAGGTGAAGGGTCACGGCGACCTGCGACGCCTCGGCGGCATGTGGAAGGAGCGCCCGGTGCTGTCCGTCCTCTTCCTCGTCTCCGCGCTCTCCTTGGCCGGCATTCCGCCGTTCTCGGGCTTCTGGTCGAAGCTCGCGCTCCTGCGGGGCGGCCTCGAGGGCGAGTGGTACGTGGCCGTCGGCTGCGCCGCCTTCGTCGGCGTGCTGACGCTCTACTCGATGACCAAGATCTGGGCGCTCGCGTTCTGGAAGGCCGCGCCGAGCACGGAGTTCGGCTTCACCGGTCGTGAACTGGCCGTGCGCGAGAAGAGCGCGGCCCGCGCCCTCGTCCCGATCGGCGCCCTCACGCTCGTCACCGTGGCGATCGGCCTGCTCGCCGGTCCGGTGTTCGACATGGCGCTCGCCACCGCCGAGCAGTTGCTCGACCCGTCCCAGTACGTGACCGCCGTGCTCGGAGGTGCCTCGTGATCCCCAAGGCCGCCGTCATGGGCCTCGCCTGGCTCCTGTTCACCGGGAAGTTCGGGCTCGACCAGTTCGCGTTCGGCTTCGGCGTCGGGCTCGCGCTCCTGTTCCTCGCCGGTCAACGCGCCGAGAGCGGACTGGGCGCCGTCGCTCGCCTCCCGAGGCTCGTCGGTCTGTCGCTGTTCTTCCTCAAGGAGCTCGTCGTCGCCAACCTCCGCGTCGCGCGCGCCGTGATCGGCAACAAGTACGCGCTGCGCCCCGGCATCGTGCGCGTGCCGCTCGAGGGGCACACCCCGCGCAGCGCGACCGTGCTCGCCAACCTCATCACGCTCACGCCGGGCACGCTCTCGCTCGAGGTCGAACCCGACCTCAGCGTGCTGTGGGTCCACTGTCTCGACGTGGAGGATCCCGACGCGGTGCGTTCGGAGATCAAGTCCGGCTTCGAGCGTCGCGTCCTCTCGGTTTTCGCATGAGCTTCGAACACCTCGCTTCCTGGGTCGTCATGCCGCTGCTCGGCGCCGCGCTGCTGCTGGCGTTCGTGCGCGTCTTCTCCGGTCCGGGGCTCCCCGATCGCGTGGTCGCGCTCGACTTCGTCGGTTCGCTGCTCGTCGCGATGATCGGCGCCTCGGCCGTCATGACCGGCTCCGCCGTTCTCTTGGACGTGGCGCTCATCCTCGCGCTCGTGTCGTTCCTCGCGACCGTCGCGTTCGCGCGCTACATGACGGGGAGGGGGCGAGCGTGATCGAACTCGAGATCGTCTCGGCCGCCCTGATGGTCGTCGGCGCGGTGTTCACCTTCCTCGCGGGGATCGGGCTGCTGCGCTTCCAGGACGTCTACATGCGCATGTCGGCCACCTCGAAGGCCGGGACGCTGGGCGTCATGCTCATCGTGCTGGGCAGCGCGGGGCGCTTCGGCGACCCCGAGACGCTGGCGCGGGCGGTCGCCACGGTGACCTTCTTCTTCGTCACGGCGCCCGTCGCGGCCCACATGCTGGGTCGCGCCTCCTACGCCACGGGGACGCCGCGCTGGGGTGGGACCTGGGTCGACGAGCGCCGCGAGGCCGAGCGCGAGGCCTCCGCGGGGGGGGCAAAAAACGGCGAGGAGCCCGCCCACGACGACCGCGTGGCCGCGTAAGGACGCGTTCGCCCACGAACGGGGCCTTCGTGATCGAGGGTTGCGTTGGATCGCGGCGGAGCCGGCGCGTAGCCTGCTCGGCCCCCGAGAGCGTCGGGCGACCCGCGCTCGCGGCCCGTCACGCCGGGCGCACGCGCCCCTCCCACCCCCGTTCATCCCGAGCACCCGATCGACCCGATGTTCGTCAAGGCTTCCCTGATCGGCGGCGCCGCCGCCTCCCTCCTCCTCGCTCCCCAGTTCGTCGAAGACCTGCGCCGCGGCGCGTCGGAGGGCGAGGAGCGCACGCGCACCATCGAGGCGTCCCGCGAGATGTCGGTCGTCGACATGATCATCTCGATGAACGGTGAGGAGCTGCCGCCGGAGATGCTCGGCGACGTCGAGTCGACGAGCATCGACAGCTTCAGCGCGACGCTGCACGACGTCTTCTCCGCCGCCGACGGCGGTCGCGCGACGCGCTTCGTGCGCACCTACCGCGGCCTCTCCGGCAACTCCGCCATGGAAGGCGGGATGATGGAGATGATGGGCGAGAGCGACCTGGACCGCTCGCTCTCCAGCGAGCTCGAGGGCGAAGAGGTCATCTTCACCTGGGACGCCGAGGCCGAGGAGTACACCGCCGCGTTCCCCGAGGAGAGCACCGCGGACGAAGAGCTGCTCGAGGACCTGGTCGGTGACCTCGAGATGGCCGAGTTCCTGCCGCGCGCCGCGGTCTCGGTCGGCGACGAGTGGGACATCGACCTCGAGCACTTCGAGCTGATCGTCGAGCCGGGCGGCGAGTTCCACCTCACGCCCGAGGGTGAAGAGGTCCAGTTCGACGAGATGGAGGAGCAGATCGAGGAAGCCGACGTCGAGCCGACCTACGAGGGCTCGCTCATCGGCAAGCTCCTCTCCGTCGAGGAGCGCATCGCCACCATCGAGATCACGGCCGAGATCGAGATGCTGCTCGACCTCTCCGGCGTCATCGACCCGATGACCCAGGAGATGGAGGGCATGGAGCTGCTCATCACGCCGGTCGAACTCGTCGTCGAGCGCACCGCCGAGGGCACCGGCACGCTGCTCTGGGACCTCGAGAAGGGCCGCATGATCTCGCTCGAGTTCGAGGCCGAGGTCGTCGAGATCAGCACCAACTCGGTCGAGATCGAGGTGATGGGCGAGACGATGGAGCAGTACCAGGAGGTCACCCAGGAGGGCACCGTCCAGGTGTCCTGCACCATCGAGTGACCTCGACCGCACGGCCGGGAGCGCGCGCTCCCGACGCTCGGACCACGACCGGGGGTCCCGTCGCACGCGGCGGGGCCCCCGGTCGCGTTGCGGGGCACGCGCTCCGCCGCCGCGCCCGCGCCGTTGCCTCCAGGACGCCGTCCGCTCCCGTCGGCGCGGCGCGGGCGTGTTCCGCGTCGCCGCGGTCGGTGGCAGCATGGCGGGCCACGGACCCACCAGGCCTCCAGGAGGGGCTCACGCCATGTCCATCAGCACCACCGCGCTCGTCGCATCGTCCGGTCTCGTCGCCGCGGCCCTCGTCGGCTCCCAGGTCGAGACCCTCACGCGCAAGGCCGCCGAGGCCGAGACCCGCACCCGCACCTTCGAGGTGTCGACCTCGCTCGAGATGGTCGACATGGTCATGGTCGTCGACGGCGAGGAGATGGAGGGTCGCGGCATGCGCGGCGGTGCGACGACGCGCGCGCGCACGCTCGTCGTCAGCGACGCCTTCGAGGCCGCCGACGGCACGCGCCCGACCAAGCTGGTGCGCACCTACGAGTCGATGACGCGCACGACGGAGCGCGAGGGCGGCGAGGAGCGCGGCGGACCGGGTGGGGGAGGCGGGCGCCCCGGCGGCGGCGACCGCACGCCGCCCGAGCTCGTCAGCGACCTCACCGGCGAGGACGTGATCTTCGTGTGGGACGGCGAAGCGTCGGAGTACGCCGCCGAGTTGCCCGAGGACAGCCTGCTCGACGAGGAGGTCCTCGATGGACTCGTCGCCGACCTCGAGCTGGCCGAGTTCCTGCCGGCCGAGGCCGTCGAGGTCGACGACCAGTGGCAGGTGCCGCTCGAGACGCTCGCGCTCCTCGTCCGTCCCGGCGGCGACTTGAAGCTGCGTCCCGCCACGGACCCGGACGCCGAAGCAGGCGGTGGTCGTCGCGGCGGCTTCGGCGGGCGCTTCGGACGCCCCGATCCGGAGGAGCTGGGCGTCGAGCCCGAGTACGACGGCTCGATCACCGCGACGCTCGTCGAGATCAGCGGCGAGGGCGACGATCGCGTCGCGCGGATCGAACTGTTGATCGAGGTGACCGCGACGCTCGACATGACCGACGCGATCGAGGACGTCACGCGCGAGACGCCCAACGGCGAGTTCACGCGCGTCACGCTCGAGTCCGTGACGACCGACGAGTACGACGGCACCGGTGAGCTCGTGTGGCACCTCGGCGCCGGGCGCCTCGTGTCGTTGACGATCGAGGCGGAGCTCTCGCGGGACGAGATCGAAGCGACCGAGACGGTGTTCGACGGGGAGGGGCGCAGCATGGAGCGGCGGTCGACCTCGAGCGGGACCTTCGCGTTCGGCTGTACGGTCGACTAGAGCCTGCGGCGCGCGGCGCGGCGCGTCGAGCGCCCACGGGACGGGGGCCCCACCGATTCGGGTGGGGCCCCCGTTCGTGTTCCCGCGCGGCGTCGCGATCCGGTTCGCGCGACCCTTTGCGCGGCGATCCACCAGGTCCTCGTGAAGCGCGCCGCGGCGCGGGATTCGTCCGCGGCGCGCTGCTATGCTCCCGCCCATGAAGAGCACGCGCATCCGAGGACTCCATTACTGGAGTCGGTACCAGTCGGATCGTCGGATCGACTTCAACGGCTTCTTCCTCGAGGACAAGAACGGCGGCGTCCTCGTCGACCCGATGCCGCTCGCCGCGGAGGAACTCGCCGAGCTGCGCGACCTGGGCGGGGCGCGCACCATCGTCGTCACGAACGCCGACCACCTGCGCGCGGCCGTTGAGCTGAAGGCGGAGTGCGGCGCCCGTCTCGTGGCGCCCGAGTGCGATCGCGAGCTGCTCGCCGACGCTCCGGTGGACGACTGGTTCGCGGACGCCGACGGACTCGGGCCGGGACTCGGCGAGCGCTGGGAGGTGCACTGGCTGCGCGGCGGCAAGCGCCCGCTCGAGGCCGCGATCTACGTGGCGAACGAGCGCCTGTGGATCTTCGGTGACGCGGTCCGCAGCCACGAGAGCGGCCGCCTGCGTCTGCTGCCCGATCCCAAGATCGCCGACCGCAGCGCGCTCGAGGCGTCGGTCAAGGCGCTCGCCGGTCGCGAGGTGCAGGCGGTCCTGCTCGGCGACGGCGACTGCATCTTCAACGGAGCGCGCGAGGCGCTCGACGCCTTCCTCGAAGGGCTCAGCGCCTGACCGGAGCGCTCGAACGCAGGAGCCGCGCTCCGCGGCATCGACCGAGCGACGAACAGCGAACGATCACCATGGAACGCATCACCTTCGACATCGTCCCCGACACGAGCCCCTACGGCCCCGCGCAGGTGATGCTCGTCACGCCCGACCAGTACGAGCGACTCGTGCAGGGCGGCGTGCACCCGCACCTGGGCGCCGTGCCGCGCCTCGCCGAACTCGCCGAGGCCGTGCGCTTCGGCGCGAAGCCGACCGAGACGCTCGTCGCGCCGATCGACAACGGGCGCATCCTGCACCTGATCGGTCTGGGCGAGCGTCCGACGGGGCGCACGCTGCGCGACGCGGCCGCTCAAGCCGTCTCGACCGTTCCTCCGCAGCTCGAGTGGACCCTGCTCGTCGACCTGGCCGGTGCGGCGCACGCGGCGCCGGATCCGGCGTCGGCGGCATTGGCCGTCGTCGAGGGTGTCGCGACCGGCGCCTACCGCTTCACGCACTCGACGAAGGCGCCGACACCGGTGCCCGGCACCTGCCACCTGGTCGTGGACGGCGTGAACGACGACCTCGTGTCGCGCGCGCTGGCGCGGACCGAGGGGCAGCTGTTGACGCGCGACCTGGTCAACACGCCGGCCGAACAGCTCGGCCCGGCGGAGTTGGCCGAGGCGGCGCGCGAAGTGGCCGAACGCCACGGCATGCGCGTGCGCACGCTCACCGGCGACCAGGTGATGGGCGAGGGCTTCAAGCTCACGGCCGTGACGGGGCGCGCGGCCGACCGCCCGCCGACGGTGACGATCGTCGAGGCCGGGCCCGAGGGACGCGAGCCCGACCTCGCGCTCGTCGGCAAGGGCGTCGTGTACGACACCGGCGGCCTGAACCTGAAGACCGGCAACTACATGACGCTCATGCGCAAGGACATGGGCGGCGCCGGCACGGTGATCGGAGCACTGGACGCCCTCGGTCGCCTGGGTTTCGACGGCGCGCTGATGGCCGTGATCCCGGCCGCGGAGAACGCGATCGGTCCGGGCGCGATGCGACCGGGCGACGTGTTCGAGGCCTTCGACGGACAGAAGGTCGAGATCGGCAACACCGACGCGGAGGGGCGCCTGCTCCTCGCCGACGGCCTGTGCTACGCGCGTCAGCGCGGCGCCAAGCGCATCCTCGACGTGGCGACGCTCACCGGCGCGGCCCGCGTCGCGCTCGGACCCGACGTGCCGGCGCTGTTCGGGACCGACGAGGAGCTCGTGGCCGCCCTGCTCGAGACCTCGAACGCCTGCGACGAGCCTGTCTGGCGCATGCCCCTGGTGGACGGCTACGACTGGACGATCGACTCGCCCTTCGCCGACGTGTCGAACTCCGGCAGCGACGCGCGCGGCGGCGCCATCACGGCGGCCTTGTTCCTGCGCCGATTCGTCAAGGAAACGCCGTGGGCGCACGTGGACCTCTACGCCTGGGAGGACCGCGGGCGGCCCGGCACGCCGCGCGGCGCGAACGGCATGTTCGTGCGCACGCTGGCCACTGCGGTGCAGCGCCTCCTGGGGCGCTGAAGCCCCGCGCGGCCCGCCTTCGGGCCGGTCGCCGCCCGTCTTCGGGCCGGTCGGTGAGGGAGGCGTGGACGGTGCATGAAGATTCCGTGCCGGCGCCCGCCGCGGCTTCCGGGGTGTCTCGCAGGCGCGTAGTATTCGGGCGTACCGCCGCGTCGAAAGGGGCAGCGTCCGCACGCCGGACGACACCAGCTCGCGCGGTCCTGCGCCCATGAAGAAGCAGCCGACTCCCCTCGGTCCTCCCTCCGCCGCTCGCGCCGCGGACCGCGTCCCGTCCGCCGACGCCGCGCAGGTGCGCGTGTCCCCGGCCCGCGCCGACGCGACTGCGTCCCTGCCCGAGCTGCGCCCCGGCCAGCCGGGCTTCACCTTCGTCGAGCGCGACTACGAGGTGCGCCTCGCGCGCACCCCCGACGAGCTCGTGGCGGCCCAACGGCTCCGCTTCGAGGTGTTCAACACCGAGCTCGGCGAAGGACTGGCGTCCTCCGAGGCGACCGGCCTCGACGCCGACGACTTCGACGCGCACTGCGACCACCTGCTGCTCATCCTGCGCGACTCCTCGGGCGAGCCGACGGGGCGCGTGGTCGGGACCTACCGCCTCGCGACGCTCGCGATGGCGGAGGCCGGGAACGGTCTGTACTGCAACGGTGAGTACGACCTGTCGCAGGCGCCGCGCGCGTTCCTCGAGCAGGGGATCGAGCTCGGCCGCGCCTGCATCGCGCGCGAACACCGCCGGGGTCACGCGCTCTTCGCGCTCTTCCGCGGACTGGCGCGGTACCTGGTCGACTCGAACCGGCGCTATCTGTTCGGCTGCTGCTCGCTGACCGGCACCGATCCGCGCGACGGCACGCTGGCGGCGCAGTGGCTCGAGCAGCGCGACAAGAACCACCCCGAGTTCTTCGTGCCGGCGCGGGCGGGCTACCACATGGATCCGGTCGCGGTGACGGCGGACGAGGTCGAGGCCTTCCGCCTGCCGCAGCTGTTCGGGACCTACCTGCGCTACGGCGCGGCGGTCTGCAGCGCGCCGGCCGTCGACCGCGAGTTCGGAACGATCGACTTCCTCGTGCTGTTCGACCTCGAAGCGTTCGACGTCCGGTTGAGGAAGCTCTTCCTCGAGGGCTGACCGGTACGGTGCCGGACCCCCTGGTCATCGGCGGCCGTCGCGCTCGGCGCGACGGCCGCCGATGACCAGGGGGTCCGGCACCGTACCGGTCAGCAGCACCGTCCGACCCACGCCGGCGTGTATGGTGCGCGCCCCCCGGCCCCGCGCCGCCCGCGCCGTGAAGCACCTCTGCTGGCTCCTCGTTCCGTTCCGTGTCCTCGCGCTGGTGCTCGTCACCACCGCGATGTGGGGGATCTACGCCGCCGGGCGTCTCTTCGTGCGCAACCCCGTGTCACGGGTCCGGTGGCGCAACCGCATGATCCGCCGCTGGGGGCGGCTCTGTCTGCCGGTGATGGGGGTGTCCGTCCGCGTGGAGGGACCGCTGCCCACTGGCTGCTTGCTCGTTTCCAACCACCTGGGGTATCTGGACATACCTGTCCTTGCGTCCCAAGTGCCCACCATCTTCGTTTCCAAGGCGGAGGTGGCCAGCTGGCCCCTCATGGGGCCGGTCGCGCGGTCCGCCGGAACGGTGTTCGTCCGCCGCGAACAGAAGCGGAACCTGGTGGAAACCTCGCAGCGCATCGCAGAAGAACTCGAGCTGGGGAGCAGCGTGGTGCTGTTCCCGGAAGGCACGAGCAGCGGGGGGGAGCAGGTGCTACCCTTCCGCGCCTCACTCCTCGATCCTGCGGCTCGCGGCGGCCTTCCCGTCGCCTACGCCGCCCTGAGGTACCTCTCCCCCCAAGGATTTCCACCGGCCAGCGAAGCCATCTGCTGGTGGCGTGACATGCCGTTCGGCAGCCACGTCCTCGGCCTCCTCCGACTCCCCAGGATCCGGGCGGAGATCCGATTCGGGGCAGAACCCCTCGTCGGGCGCGACCGCAAGGAGCTCGCCCAGCGTTTATGGGAAGCGACCACAGCACAGTTCAAGCCGTCGGCGTGACGTCGCCGTCGGATACGGGTGCCCCCTCGCAGACCGAAGGTCTCGGGAGTGGGCACCGCTTCGTCGCGGCGCTGAACCAAGAGGTCCTGCGGCAGGGGATCGACGTCATCCGTCGACTCGGCGACGAGCAGTACGTGTCGGCTCCCGACGGCCTCGCGCACAGCGGGGCGGGCGCGCACTTCCGCCACATCTACGACTACTACCGCTGCTTCCTGCGCGACGTGGACGGTCGGCGCGTGGACTACGACCGGCGTGAGCGCGACGCGCGCTTCGAGACCGATCGCGAGCACGCGGTCGCGTGCCTCCAGGACCTGGTGGCGCGCTTCGACTCCTTGGCCGCGCAACCGCTGGACGGTTCGACCGCGCTCGACGCGCGCATGGACGCCGTCGGCGACGCCGACGAGGACGGCCACTGGAACCGGACCACGGTGAAGCGGGAGCTGCGCTTCCTGGTGAGCCACACGATCCACCACTACGCGCTCATCGCCATGATCCTGAAGGTCCAGGGCTTCGAGTGCGGCCCCGATTTCGGCGTCGCGCCCTCGACCATCGAGTTCTGGAAGCAGGCCGAGGCCTGATCGCGGGGCGCCCCTCGCGGGCGCGCGAATCACCGGGGGCCCCTTGTGTGCACCGCGAGCTGGATCTGTGAGTCCGACGGCTTCGAGCTGTTCTTCAACCGCGACGAACAGCGCACGCGGCCGGCCGCTCTCCCCCCGCGCGTCGACACGGTCGACGGCGTCCAGGTCCTCGCGCCGCGCGACGGCCAGGAGCACGGCACCTGGATCGGCGCCAACGAGCACGGGCTCGTGGTCTGCCTCCTGAACCTCTACGAGGTCGACTACGCGCCCGCCGCGCCGCGCTCCCGCGGGCACCTCGTGATGGAACTGTCGTCCTCACGCGACCTCGTGGAGTTCGAGCGCCGCGTCGCCGCCCACGACCTCGTGCGCTACCGGGGCTTCACGCTGCTGGCCTTCGACGCCGGCAGCGCCGAGCGCGGCAACATCGAGTGTGGGCGCATCGCGGTGCGCTGGGACGGCGAGCGCGCGACTCGGACGCGCGACGCGGCCCTGGCGCCGCCCCTCGTCTCGTCCGGCTTCGACCTGCCCGGCGTCCGCGCGAGCCGTCTCGCGACCTGGTCCGAGGTGATCGGCGACGCACCGAGCGTCGCGGCGCTCGAGCGCTTCCACGGCAGCCGCGGTCGCGACGACGGCGCGTACGACGTGGCGATGTCGCGACCCGACGCGTGCACCGTCAGCCACACGCGCGTCCGCGTCACGAACGACGCCGTGCGCATGCGCTACCTCGAGGGCGCGCCGACCGCGCAGGGCGGCCCGGTCGACGGCGCCGTCCACGAGCTCGTGCTCGCGCGTCGAGCGCCCGCGCGCCCATGACGACCGACGCACAGCCGCGGCGTCGCTTCGCGTGGAAGCGTTGGTTGCTCCTGGGCTACCTCGCGGCGCTCCTCGCCTCGCACCTGGTGCGCGCGTTCGACGACGAATCGCGCGAGCGGCCCGAAGGGTTGCGCGTCACGCGCGTGAACGAGGTCGACGCGGACGGAGCGCGGCGCGCCCGCGAGGTGGACCTCGCCTATCGCGACGAAGGGCCGCGCGACGCGCCGGCGGTCCTGCTCGTGCACGGCAGCCCGAGCCAGGGCGAGGACATGAGTCGCCTCGGCAACCTGTTGGCCGAGCGCTACCGCGCGATCTGGGTGCACCTGCCGGGCTTCGGCGCGTCGACGCGCGAGGTCGCGGACTACTCGGTGCGATCGCACGCGCTCTACCTGGAGGAACTCGTCGACCAGCTCGGCCTCGAGCGCGTGCACCTCGTCGGCTTCTCGATGGGTGGCGGCGTGGTCCTCGAGCTCGAGCCGCTGCTCGGCGAGCGCGCGGCGTCGTTGACGCTCTTGTCGGCGATCGGCGTGCAGGAGCTCGAGTGGCTGGGCGACTACGCGCTGAACCACGGCGTGCACGGGATGCAGCTCGTCGCCCTGTGGGCGCTGCACGAACTGACGCCGCACTTCGGCGCGCTCGACGACGCGATGCTGTCGGTCGAGTACGCGCGCAACTTCTACGACACGGATCAGCGGCCGCTGCGCGGGCGGCTCGAGGCGCTCGCGGTGCCGACGGCGATCATCCACGGTCGCTCCGACCCGCTGGTCCCGTTCGACGCGGCGGTCGAGCACGCGCGCATCGTGCCGCAGAGCCGACTCGTCGACTTCGACGGCGATCACTTCGCGGCCTTCCTCGAACCCGAGTTCGTCGCAGAGCGGCTCGGCGCGTTCCTCGACGAGGTCGAGGCCGGCGTCGCGCCCACGCGCGCCGAAGCGGACCCCGGTCGCGTCGAGCGCGCGCGCGAGCCCTTCGACCCGAGCGGCTCGCCCGTCGTCGGCGTCGCGCTGATCGCGATCTGCGGCATGCTCGCGTTGGCGACGCTCGTCAGCGAGGACCTCACCTGCATCCTCGCCGGTGCACTCGTCGCCCAGGGACGCATCGAGTTCCTGCCAGCCGCCCTCGCCTGCTTCGCGGGCATCTACGTCGGCGACCTCCTGCTCTTCCTCGCCGGGCGCTACCTCGGCGCGCGGTGGCTGAAGCGCGCACCGCTCAAGTGGGTCGTCTCCGAGGAGCGCACCGAGCGCGCGTCCGACTGGCTCGAGCGCCGCGGCCTGGCCGTGATCTTCCTCTCGCGCTTCACGCCCGGCATGCGCCTGCCGACCTACTTCGCGTCCGGTGCGTTGGGGGCGAGCGCGACGCGCTTCGCGCTCTTCTTCGCGATCGCGGCCGGCGTCTGGACGCCGCTGCTCGTGTGGCTCGCGAGCATCCTCGGCGAGCGCATCCTCGAAGGACTCGAAATCGTGCAGGACAACTTCCTGCTCGGGCTGCTACTCACGCTCGCGGTCGGCTTCGTGGTCGTGAAGCTCGTCTTTCCGTTGCTGTCGTGGCAGGGACGCCGCGGGCTCGTGGGGCGTTGGCGTCGACTCGTGCGCTGGGAGTTCTGGCCCGTGTGGGTCGTGTACACGCCCATCGTGGCGTGGATGTGGCTCCTGGCGCTGCGGCACCGCAGTACGACCGCGTGGTGCGCGTCGAACCCCGGCATCGAGGGCGGCGGCGTGGTCGGCGAGAGCAAGGCGGCGATCCTCTCGGCGCTGGGCTCCGGTCCGCCGGCGACCGAGGTCCTCCCTGCGTGGTGCGCGCTCCCCGCGACCATCGGCGCGAACGCGCGGCGCGAGCGTTTCGAGGCCTTCCGCGCGCGGATCGGTCCGGGACGCGTCGTCCTCAAACCCGACGCGGGTCAGCGCGGTTCGGGGGTGCTGATCACCGACGACGACGACGAGGCGCTGCGCTACCTGCGCGAGTCGAAGGTGGACCTCGTCGCGCAGGAGTACGCGGGCGGCATCGAGTTCGGCGTCTTCTGGGCGCGCCGCCCGGACGCGGAGGTGGGCGAGATCATCTCGATCACCGAGAAGCGCCTGGCCGAGGTCGTCGGCGACGGCGAGCACACGCTCGAGCACCTGATCCTCGCGGACGACCGCGCCGTGTGTCTCGCCGACTACTACCTGCACAAGAACCACGCCCGCCTGTCGGAGGTCCCGGCCGCGGGGGAGCGCGTCGTCCTCGGCGATCTCGGCACCCACGCGCGCGGCGCGATCTTCCTCGACGCCTGCGAGCTCGCGACGCCGGAGCTGACCGAGCGCATCGGCGCGGTCTCGGCCTGTTTCGAAGGCTTCTACTTCGGGCGCTACGACCTGAAGGCGCCGTCGCGCGAGGCGCTCGCGCGCGGTGAAGGCCTGCGCGTCATCGAAGTGAACGGCGTGACCTCGGAGAGCACGCACGTGTACGACCCGCGGCACTCGTTCGGCTACGGCCTGGGCGTGCTGCTGCGCCAGTGGTCGCTGGCGTTCGAGATCGGCGCCGTGAACGCGGCGCGCGGCGTGCGGACGCCCAGCCTCTTCGGCCTGCTCCGCGAGTGGCTGCGCTACCGACGCGGACAGTCGGAGCACCAGGGCGGCTGAAGCGCGACCCGCTAGGGCGCCGGACCGGTCAGCCGCGCGGGCCGTTCGCGCCGCGACCGCGGTAGCGCTCGAGGAAGCCGCGATCGAGCACGCGCGGCTGGCGCGTGCTCGGAGCCGGCCGCGGGCGCTCGATCACGACGCGCTCGGGCTCCTCGCGCTGACCTTCGACGCGCTCGACGAAGCGCTCCCAACGGCCGCCGCGCTCGGGCGCGTCGTCGCCGACCACGGGCGCTTCGTCGGCAGGCCCTTCCGGGCCGGGCGCCTCGGCCTCGGGCTCCTCGACGACGACGACGGGCTCGGGCTCCACGGCCGCCTCGCGGCGCGCCGCTTCGGCGCTGCGCTCTTCGTCCCGGGCCGCTTGACGCGCCACGTGCTCGTCGAGCGCGCGCACCGCGTCCTCGATCCGCGTGAACACGCGCATCGAATGGCGCTCGCGTTCGCGGTCGGCGCGCATGCGCAGCACGGTCAGGACAAGCAGTGCGATGACGGCGAGGACGACGATCAACAGACCGGCGTCGGCGAGGCCGAAGGCGAGGTAGCTGCTCGAAGCGCTGGTGAGCATGGATCCGGAGCGTGGTTCGGTCGTGGAGGCGTGGAACTCGGTCTCGAGGGCGTCGAGCTCGGCGCGGAGCGCGGCGACCTCCTCCGACGGTGCTGGCGGGAGGGCGAGCGCGACCTCGATCGCGTCGAGGCGTTCGGCGGTGTCGGCGTCGTCGTCGGCGCGCGCCTCGAGCTCGATCACGCGCCGCGCGAGGTCCGCGTCGAGCGCTTCGATCGTCGCCTCGAGGTCGGTGAGTCTCGCATTCTGTTCCGTCTCGTGCGCGAGGGCACTCGCGAACTCGGCCTCGAGCTGGTCCACTTCCGAGGCGGCCGCGCCCGTACGAACTTCCAATTCGGTCCCGAGCTCGTCGACCTCCTCGGCCAGGCGCTCGCGGCCCTCGCGCGCGACCTCGGCCTCGACCCGCACGGTCTCGGCCAGTACCTCGTCGCGGTCGCGCGAGAGCTCGCCCACCGACACCGCGACGCCGCGCGCCTCGCGCCCTTCGGACTCGGCCGCGGCGAGGCGCGCCTCGAGTCCGTCGAGCCGCTCGGTGACCTCGCTCGGGTCGACGAGGGCCTTCGGGTAACGCTCGAGCGGCGGGTCCGCGTAGGGGCCGCCGCGGGCCTCGCTCCGCGCCACCTTCTCGCGCACGACCGGCGGCACCTGCTCGAAGCCCGGCCCGGTGAGCTGGCACGCGACCGGGATCGGCACCAGGACGAGCAGCAGCCCGAGCAGGGCCAGGCGCAGCGGTCGGGACGGACGCGCGCGTTCGGGAGTGGGGGACGCGGACATGGGCTGGGACGGGCGGAGCCCGACGGTTCAGCCTATCGCGCTAGCGACCCCGCGGTCGGCGCGATCCGCGCCGCGCTCCGACCTGGGTCCGCGCGCGCAAGCCGATCGAGAGGGCGTAGTTCGCGCCGTCCGACGCGCAGAAGACCGAGTGCAACGCGGTGGAGCGCCAGCCGTTGTTCGGCAGGAGGATCGCGTCGCCCGCGCGCAGCACCGCGGCGTGCCCGAGGTCGGCGAGGAGCGCCGTGAACTCCGGGCCGCGGTTCACGAGCGGTCCGAGGCGGCCTTGGCCGGGTCGACCGAGCTCGTCGGCGAGCGCGAACGGATCGCCGGCGAGCTCGTCCAGTGCTTCGAGCGCGCCCGTCGGTCCGAGCTCCTCGACGACCCACGGCAGCGCGCCCTCGTCGAGCAGGGCCGCGAACTGCTGCACGCGCTTGGCCAGCTGCGCGGTCGAGAGCGCGAGCCACGCGGTCGCGCCGGCGAGCTGCACGAACAGGACGCCGAACTGGCGCGCGTCGTCCTCCACCGCGGCGAACGCGTCGTGGTGCATGAGCGCGCCGCCGCCCGGCCGGTTCCAGTACGCGATCGGGCAGGCCGGACCCAGCGCGTCCTCGGTCGGCGACGCCTCGTCGATCGTGGCGAACAGCGCCGTGTCCTGCTCCAACGCCGCGAACTCGGGCAGCAGCGCGCGCGCCGCGGAGAGGGCGGCGCGGTGTCCGCGCGGGTCGGCGCTCGCGTCGTCGTCGGGTTCGACGCCGAAGCCGAAGCGCAGGCGCAGCGAGGTGTCCTCGGGGTGCGTCGACAGCCGCCCGACCTTGGCCCAGGCCGCCGGCGCGTCGCCGTTCGCGCGGAAGCGCGCGGTGGAAAGGTCGCGCTCCGCGTCGGCGCCGCCGGACTCGACCGAGGTCAGCGACGCGCGGCCGGCGCGGCCCAGGCGCGTGCGCAGCCACGCCTCGAAGCCAGCTGCGTCCGCGATGCGTTCGCGCGCGCGCTCGGCGGCGAAGAGTTCGTTGCGCCACTGCGGGAGCGCGGGCGCGACGGCGCCGCGCAGGACGAGCGGTCGGCCCTCGACGAAGCGTCGTCGACGCACGGACGGCCGCGGCAGGCGCGCGCGCGGATCGAGCTCATCGTCGAGCTCGACCCAGCGGCCGTGCCAGTGACCGCGACGCTCGAGCTCGAACACCGCGCGGCCGTGCTCGGTCAGCGCGGCGAGCCACGCGGGGTCGTCGTCGTCCGCGACCGAGACGATGGGCGCGGCGCCTTCGATCGGCGCGCGGTCCTCGTCGTCGAGGAGCTCTCGCAGGGCGCGCGCCGTCACGCCGCGGCCTCGCTCGGCAGGAGGCGTCGCCGCATGCGCGCGGTCAGCGCCCACCACATGCCGCCCATGACGGCGATGGTCACGGCCGTCGCGTAGGCGAGCGTGGTGACGCTCAGGCCGCGGTCGTAGAGCGCGCCGGTCAGGAGCGCGAACACGCTGAAGGAGAGCGTCATGCCGAAGAAGTCGAGCGCGTGCACGCGACCGCGGAAGCGGTCGTCGACGGTCTGCTGCCAGATGCTCGTCGAGCCGACCCAGATCGTTCCGCCGCCCAGGTGTCCGATCGCGACGCAGAGCGCGGCGACCCACAGGTTCTCGGCGGCGCCGAAGCCGGCGTAGGCGAGCGGCGCCAGCAGGAAGCCGGCGCGGATCGCGGACAGTTGTTCGAGCGGTCGCTCCCCGAACACGCGCCGCGCGACGAACGGACCGATCGCCGTCCCGACGCCGCGCGCGGTGAACAGCACGCCGAACGCGAACGCGAAGCTGTGGACGCCGTCGGCCACGCCGTAGCGCGTCTTGGACGCCAGCGCGATCAACACGAGCAGTCCACCCGCGCCGCCCCAGAAGGCCTTGGTGACGAGCGCGGGACGGACGCCGACCTCGCCCGCGTGCTCCCAGCCGCGGCGGATGTCGCGCAGGCCCAGGAACTCGCGCCAGCGGAAGGGCTCCTCCTGACGCGGCGTCTCGGGCAGGCGCAGCGACAGGTACAGCCCCGCGCTGACGAGGTAGGTGCAGGCGTCGACGACGAAGGCCGTCGAGGCGCCGTACTCCGCCACGAGCACGCCGCCACCGAGCGCGCCGAGCGACAGCATCGTGCTCCAGGTCGCCGCGCTCCACGCGATCGCGTGGTGCAGGTCGCCGGTGCGCACGGTGTTGGGCAGCGACGCGGAACGCGCCGCCTCGAAAAAGATGCCGAACCCCATCTGCAGGCCGATCAAGAGCGCGACGAGCGGCAACTCCTCCTTCGAGTCGATGAAGAGGTAGCAGAGCACGAGGCACGCGCGCAGGAGGTCGCCGCCGACGAGCAGCAGCTTGCGCGGGACGCGATCGGCGACGGGTCCGGCGAACGGACTGAGCAGCGTCGTCGGCAGGAGTCGCAGCGCCTGCTCGATCCCGAACCACAGGCCGACGCCGAGCAGCGCGGCCTCGTCACCGCCGTACAGGGCGATGAGCGAGAGGGCCGCGACCTTGTTCAACCAGTCGCCGGCCTGACTGACGACCTGCGCCGTCCACAGCTTGGCGAACTCGGGATTCCTGCGGAAGAGGTCCGGCACTCAGTCCGCGCTCCCGCTCTCGAAGGCGACGACGCGCTCCTTGAAGCGCGCGGTGAGCGGCGCCTTCGCGCGCGCGGCGTTGTCCCAGCCGACGAGCAGCGCTTCGGCTTCGAGCCACACCTCGCCCGGCTCGCCGTCCGCGCCCAGCGCGCGGACGCGGTAGACCTGGCGGAACGAGGTCGTGCCCACGTGCGGCGTCGCCAGCGCGACCTCGACGCTCGCGCCGCCGCGACCGGGCGCGACGAACACGAGGTTGCACTGCGCGAGCACGAACGGGAAGTGCGCGCCGTCCATCAGGTCGAGCTGCGTGAAGTACGCGTGTCGCGCCTCTTCGAGCAGCGTGAGCTGCACGGCGTTGTTCAGCACGCCCTGGTTGTCCTCGTCGACCCACCGCGTGCGCAGGCGCGCGCGGAAGCGCAACGCGTTCGCGTCGGGGACCTCGGGGCGCGCCAGCCGACCGTTCATCGCTTCAGCTCGGCGTCGAGGAACTCGCGCACGCGCGACCAGGCGGCGGCGGCGGCCGAGGCGTCGTAGCGCGCGCTCGAGGGGTTGGCGAAGGCGTGCTCGGCCTGGTACTGCGCGATCTGGATCGACGGCACGCCTGCCTCGATCGCGGCGGCTTCGAACGCGTCGACCATCTCGTTCGGGATCGACGCGTCCTGGAGCCCGAACACGCCGAGGACGGGCGCCTTGATCGCAGCCAGCTCGTCCGCGTCGGTGACGAGGCGCCCGTAGAAGACGACGCACGCGTCGAGCTCGGGTTGGTCGATCGCGGTGCGCAGCGACCAGCCGCCGCCGAAGCACCACCCGATCGATCCGTAGCGCTCGACGCCGACCTCGTCGGCCAGGAACCCCGCGGCCGCGCGCAGCGTGGCGGTCGCGGCGTCGCCGTCGACCGATTGCATGGCCGCCATCGCTTCGTCGCGCGTCGTCGCCACCGCACCGCCGTACAGGTCGACGGCGAGCGCGTGGTAGCCCGCGGCGGCGAGGCGATCGGTCCAGTGGCGGATGTGGTCGTTCAGACCCCACCATTCGTGGATGACGATGAGCCCGGGAGCGTCGTCGTTCGCGGCCTTCGACAGGTACGCGTTCGAGCCGTCGGCGAGCGCGACCTCGTCGCCGAGCGCGGGCGGCGCCTCGGCCTCGTTGAGTTCGTGCAGCGCGGCGAACGCGTCCTGGTCGAGCGCGCCGGTCCAGACCTCGCGCGCCGGGTCCGAACTCGCGCAGCTCGCGGCCGCGAAGCCGACGAGGGCGAGGCCGAGCGCGCGCAGGGCGGCGCAGGGACGAGAGCGGCGAGCGGGCGGCGTTGGACGATCGAGGACGGTGGAGTTCATGGCGTCGTTATAGTCGTCGGCCCGTCCCACCGAACGCCTCCGTGACCGAGATCGTGCTCACCGTCGACGACCACCCGCTGCTGGACGCAGCGGCGTTCGTCACCGAATTCCCCGCGCCGCTGGGCGACCTGCCCGACGCCGCGGCGCTCGCCTTCTTCGACCCCGATGCGCACGCGCCGCTCACGCGCAGCGACGAGGTGCGCGCGGCGATGCGCGATCTGTTGCGCCACGGCGGCTACAAGCCGACGGGCCGAGGCAAACCGTCGGCCGAGTACCTCGTCGGCGCCGCGACGAAGGGCGCGCTCGGCTCGATCAACGCGGCGGTCGACTGCTGCAACGCGGCGAGCCTGCACGGTGGACTCTCGATCAGCGTCGTCGACCTCGCGCGTGCGTCGCTGCCGCTGCGCATCGGGATCGCGGCGCCGGACACGCGCTACGTGTTCAACCCGTCGGGCCAGGAGATCGACGTGAGCGGTCTTCTGTGCCTGTTCGACGCCGACGGTCCGTGCGCGAACGCCGTGAAGGACGCGCAGCGCACGAAGACCGACGGGACGACCACGCGCACGCTGTCGGTGGTCTGGGGCACGAACGCCCTGCCCGGCCGCACGGCCGAGCTCGCGCGCTGGTACCGCGACCTGCTCGAGGCCGAGGGCGCGACGACGCGCGCCCTCGAGCTCTGAGCCGGATCGACTCAGGCGTCCAGCGCCTGTTCGATCGCCGCGACCACTTCGCTGCTGTCGGGCTTGGTCGTCGGCGCGAAGAAGGCGAGCACCGTCCCGTCGCGTGCGACGAGGTACTTGCCGAAGTTCCAGCCCGGCAGCGAGCCGGTGGCCTTGCCGAGGAACGCGAAGACCTCGGACTGGTTCTCACCCTCCTTCACGCCCGACTTCTCGAACAGCGGGAAGCTGACGTCGAAGCGCTCCGTGCAGAAGGTGCGGATCTCGCCCGCCGTGTCGAACTCCTGGCCGCCGAAGTCGCCGCTCGGGAAGCCGAGCACGCTGAAGCCGCGCTCGCCGAAGGTGCGGTGCAGTTGCTCGAGGCCTTCGTACTGCGGCGTGAGGCCGCACTGACTCGCGGTGTTGACGACCAGCGTCACCTTGCCCTCGTACGCGGAGAGCGGAACGGCCTCGCCCTCGAGCGAGGTGACTTCGAGCGCGTAGAAGCTCTGGGTGGCCACGGTGTCGTCCTTCTCGACGGAGTCGGTGGTGAGGGCGCCGCAACCGGCGACGAAGGGGGCGAGCAGGAGCGCACCGCAGCGGCGCAGGGTTCGGATCAGGGGCATGGCGAATGGTCGGGTGGGAGGACGGAGGCGTGCGCGACGCGCGCGAGTCAGCCCTTCGCCCGTCGATCAGGCGACGGATGCGGCGAGGCCGGTTCCGTCGAGCTGCTCGCGGAGTCGCTTGAGACCGCGGCGCGCGTGGGTCTTCACCGTACCGAGCGGCATGTGCAGCGCCTCGGCGATCTGGCTGTGCGACTGCCCCTTGAAGAAGCACATCTCGATCACGCGGCGCTGGATCGGGCGCAGCGTCCCGAGGTGGACCTCGAGCGCGGTGCGCTCGTCCTGGCGCTCGACCGCGGCGAGGCCGGCGTCGCGGTTGGACGGATCGGGGCCGAGGTCGGTCTGGGACGCGCTCTCGAGCGCCGGCTCGGCGTCCTCGAAGCGCGGACGGGCCTGGGCGCGGCGGTGCCGGTCGATGCAGCGGCGGTGCGCGATCGTGCCGACGAAGGTGGACTCCGAACCCATGGACGGGTCGAAGCGCGCGGCCGTCCGCCACAGGTCGATGAAGATCTCCTGGACCGCGTCCTCCGCCTCGGTGCGGTCGTGGTGGTGGCGGCGCGCGATGCTCCAGACCAGGGGGCCCCAGGCATCGAGGGCCGCCTCGACCGCGTCGGCCTCGCCGCGGCCGACCCGCTGGAGGAGGGTCGGCTCGTCGTCGGTGGACGCGGTCGGGGCCGGCGCTGCGGCCGGCGAGGGGAGAGCGGACGAACGCGGCGCGGCCTGCTGGACCGGGCGCGTGGCGTCGACGGAGCGAACGGCGGGGCGCGGGCGGGTCGTGGCGGTGGTCATGGTCGGTTCGGGTCGGACGGTGCGCGGCGCGGCGCGCGGGGTGGCCCCGGGAGGGGCTTCAGGGGCGGGCACGGCCGAGTGGCTCGGAGCTGGGCCCGCCTGGGGCGTCTGCGGCCCCCCTCGGGCGTCTGCGGGTGGGGGACCCGCTCGCCCGTGCTTCGACCGGATCCTAGGCGAGATGGCGTCTGTCCAGGGATTTTTCGGGACGGAATCGGGGCGGGCGGATGCGCTGGAAGATGCTGGATGCTCGTAAGCTGTTATCCATCATTTGCTTAGGTTTATTGGTGGCTCCTGGCGCGCGCGTCGCGAAGTCTGGACAACGCGTGTCGCCCCTCGGAGCTGTCCAGGTCTTTTCGCGGCCTGGGGATGGCCCCGGTCCGGCGGGGCTCCGGTCCGACGGGACGGAAGGGGCCTCGTGGCGAGACGCTCGGCCACGACGCCTCGCCACGACCGGGGACCGCGCTCGATCGGGGCGGGCGTCCGAGCACCGAGCTGGCCTTCCGCTCCGACGGGTCAGCCAACGAACGGGTCCATCCGACGAACGGGCCCACCCAACGAACGGGCCCCGCTCGCGCCGGGGCGCGGGCGGGGCCCGTTCGTGTCGCGGTGGCCGGTCGACCCGGCCCTCGCGTGCTCGACTCAGTTCGGGAGCACGACCGACTCGAGCACGTGCACGGTGGCGTTCGTGCTCTCCACGTCGTTGCCGGTGAGGGCCGCGCCGCCCACGTGGATGCGGCCGTCGATCACGCGCACGGGCAGGCGCTCACCCGCGAGGGTCTCGACGGTGCCGAACGCCGCGAGCTCGAGCGCCGAGTAGCGGCCCGGGATCACGTGCAGCTTCAGCACGTTCTGGAGCTTGGCCTGGTTGTCCGGCTCGAGCAGCGAGCCGAGCAGCCCCTGGTCGAGCGCCGCGAACGCGTCGTCGGTCGGCGCGAGGATCGTGAGCGGCGTGTCGCCGTTGATCGCGTCGACGAGGTCGGCCGCGCGCACCGCGGTCAGGAGCGTGCCGAAGGCGCCGGCGTTCGAGGCGACGGTGACCACGTCCTCGGTCGCGGGCAGCAGGACGGTGTCGAGCACGTGGACGATGCCGTTGTCGGCCTCCACGTCCGCCGCGACGACCTTCGCGCCGCCGACGAACACGCCGTCCGCGCGGTTCTCGACGACGAGGCGCTGGCCGCACAGCGTGCGCAGCTCGGTCTCGCGCATCACGTCCGCGGCGGTGACGCGGCCGGGGACCACGTGGAAGCCGAGGACTTCGCGCAGGGTGTCCAGGTTCTCGGGCTTCAGCAGCGTGTCGACGGTGCCGGACTCGAGCGCACCGAAGGCGGCGTCGGTCGGCGCGAACACGGTCAGCTCGTCCGAGCCGCTCAGCGCGTCGACGAAGCCGGCCGCCTTCACGGCGGCGACGAGCGTCTCGTGCTGGCCGGTTCCGACGGCGATGTCGACGATGGTCTTCGACTGCGCGGCCGGATCGACGGCCGTGGCGGTCGAACGATCGACGAGCGCGACGGTCGCGAGGGCGGCTGCGGCGAAGGCGGGGAGCGAGAGGGTGATGATGCGGTTCATGGGTCGTGGTTCGGTCTCCGTGCCGTTCGCCAGCAGTGGGCGCGGCACGCGGTCGACGATGGCGGTGATCGCTCGTCCGCGAGGGGGGACGCGAGCGCGAGCGCGAAGCGGGTCGGATCGATGTCCGAGTTCCCGGGTCGCTGCGGCTTTCGCCCGCCGAGGCGTCGGCGGATGCGCGCGAATCGCGGACGCGTGGCGAACGCGGACCGGCGCCGAGGGTCGCGACCGCGGTCGGACCCACCCCGCGGCGCGCGATCGGGGCGTGCGGTCGGGGCGCGAACGGGGAGTCGGCAGCGAATGCGCGGGCGGCGACCGGCGCTCTGGCGGCGCTCGAGCGGGGCGGGTTCCGACCCCCGTTCCCGCGCGACGCGCCCGCGAGCGCCGCTCACGCGGACCCGCGCGGCTCGATTTCCCGCCGGCCGAGTGGATCCTGTTACAAACGCAATGCGAAGGCCTGCGCCTCAGGCCCACCCGAAGACCGTGTTCCAGGACGATCCAGAGACCCCGCAGGCGCCGCTCCCCGAGCCGGATCCGGACCGCTCGGAGGTCGCCGAGGACGCCGGCGGCGAGGATGTCGGCGGCGAGGGAGTGCGCAGCGACGACGACGCGGCGACCCTCTCGGTCGGACGCGTCGCGCGCGAGACCGGGATCTCCGCGGAAACGCTGCGAATCTGGGAGCGACGCTACGGACGGCCCGTGGCGACGCGCCTGCCGTCGGGACACCGGCGCTATTCGCGCGCGCAGGTGGTCTGGCTGCGACGCGTGGCCGAAGCCGTCGCGCGCGGCGTGCGCGCCTCGATCGCGGTGCGCGCGAGCGAAGTCGAACTCGACGAACTGGTGCGCGACGACGAGCCCGAGCGCGACGAGCGCTGGCTGCAGCGCGCGATGGCGCGAATCGCGGACCTCGATCCCGACGGACTCGAACGCGTGCTGCTCGACGGGCGCGACGACCTCGACGTGGTCACCTGGCTCCGCCTTCGCGTCGGCGTCCTCGTGCGCGAAGTGGGATCGCGCTGGGCCTCCGGTGAGATCGACATCCGCCACGAACACATGGCGACCGATCGCATCGCGCACGTGCTGCGACGGGAGAGCGATCGTTTCACGCCGCAGTCGACCGCGCCGCTGCTCCTGCTCGCGACGCTCCCCGGCGAGCAACACGGGCTGGGCCTGCTCATGGCCGAGCTCGTGGCGCTGCAGTGTTCCTGGCGCACGGCGCACCTGGGTCCGAACACGCCGGCCGAGGACATCGCGAAGACCGCGCTCGACCTCGGTGCACGGGCCGTCGGCCTCTCCGTCTCGCTGTCGACGCGCGGCATCGAGTCGCACGATCGCGTGATCGAACTGCGCGAGCGACTGACCGACGGCGTCGACGTCCTGCTCGGCGGCGAGGGCGCGCGCTCCGGCCGACGGCTGCCGCGCGGCGTGCACGTGCTCGCGAGCCTGCGCGACGCGTCGCAGTGGTTCGCGGTGCGCGGCTGATCGAACGCCGACGACGCGGTCCGTCGTCGACAGCGCGCTTCGTGAACACCGCGCTTCGTGAACACCGCGCGCGACGCGTCCCGAGCAACGGCGACCGCGCGCGACGCGCGACTTTCCACGGCTTTCTCCGCCACCGCGGGCCGCCCGGACGGTCTCGCTCCTGGACCCGTTCGAGGAGGGGGGCGTGCAGGAACGAGAGAGGACGGTCGGCCGATGGGCCGGTGCGGTGGCGGTCGTGGTGCTGGTGGCGGTCGCGGCAGCGATCTGGTCGGGACGGGGCGAGCGCGCGGCCGCGCGCGTCGAGGCCCGGGGTGAGGAGGCGAGCGGCGAACCGATCGCGTCCGTGCCGCTCGCGCGGGACGGGGCCGCGCCGCGACGCGCGGTCGCGGGCGAGGCGCCGCCGCTTCGGCCGACGGTGCGCGCGGGTCTCGAGGCGCGGCTGACGGCGCTCGCGCGCGCGGAGACCGCGCTCGCGCGGGGGCAGGAGCCCGACGCGGCGCGAGCGCGCCTCGAGGAGGTCGTGGTCGAGCTGTGCCGGACACCGGACGCGCTCGCGTCGATCGGCGCGGTGCGCGCGCGGGTCGCGGCGCGCGACGAAGGTGTCGCGCGCGAAGAGGGCGCCGCCGACGAAGCGCTGCGATCCCTGCGCTACGGCGCGGTGCGCGGCTTCTACTGGGTCGTGCAGGACCGGGAGCGCTCGGGCGACGGCGCGCTGGTGCGCGCCGCGGTGTTCGAGGCCGTCGATCATCTGGCGCAGCTCGAGCTGGGGACGGCGACCTTCCTGTGCGACTGCCTCGTCGCGCTCGTCGAGGATCGCGCGATCGCGCCGCCCGACGCGCTGCTCGAGCGGTTGATCGAGCGACGCTTGCGCACGCCCGAGCGGGCGAACCTGTTCGACCGCGTGCTGATGGCGGTGGCGCAGGGGCTCGACGAGGACGCGCGGTTCGCGCTGTCGAAGTGGCTCGTGAGCGATCCGAGCGACGCCGACGCCGTGGCGGCGAGCCTCGCCGGGTTCTTCGACGCGGGGCGCGTGGCCCTGGGGATGGAGGTGGCGCGCGACGCCTTCGAGCGCGGCGACCACGCGGCGCGCACGCTCGTCGCCGAGGCCGTGGCGCGGCGCGCGCCCGCGGACGACGCGGCGGCGTTCCTCGTCGAGCGCGCCGACGGACTCCAGGCCGCGATCGGGGCCTGGGCCGAGTTGGGGGCGCGCGACGGCGGGACGGAGGCGCTGCAGGTGGCCTACGACGGTCTGCGCGCGCTCGAGGAGAACGCGACCGGACGACGCCTCGCGGTGATGGCGATGGGCGCGGCCGAGCCCGAGGACCTGCGCTGGATCGCGCGCGACGACCCGGACCCGCACGTGCGCGGTCAGGCGTTCTTGACGCTCACGACGCGCGGCGGGCCGATCGACGGCGCCGACCTGGACACGGCGGTCGAGCTGCTGGACGGTCTGGACGCGCACGCGTTCGGCAGCGCGGCGGCGGGTGCGCGCAACCTGCTGCGACGCGCGGCGCGCGGCGGCCGCACCGACGAACGCGTCCGCCTCGTCGAGGCGCTGCGCGCGGCGGCGCTCGATCCGTCCAAGACGCCGCGTGCGCGCCGGGAGGCGCTGCGCTCGCTCGACGGCTGGATCGACGACGCCGAGCGGCAGTGGCTCGAGGACGACATCGCGGGCGAGTGACGAAGGGGGCGGGCTGTTCGGGCGGCGCACGTCGCGCCGTCGGCGGCCCGCGACGAAGGAGGACGCTATGGAGACGAAGAAGGGAACGGTCGTGCTGGCGGGACTGACGGCGGTCGCGCTCGCGGTCGGCGCCGATCGACTGCGCGCCGACGACGGGTGCAGCTACCGCATGCCGGCTTGGAACCAGGCGCAGGTGCGCGTCGACGGCGGCTACGAACGCTGCGGGCTCGGGCTGCAGATCTTCGGGATCGGTGGCGCGATCCTGGGCGAGAAGTGCCCGCGGCACGAGATCGCGATCCCGCCGCACACCTACTGCGTGGGCAGCGACACGGCGGCGCTCGACTGCGTCGTCGATCACTGGGCCGTGGTGCAGCGGCGCTCGTGCGACTGCGACGGCCTCGTGATCCCGCTGATCGAAACGGGGATCCCGACCAAGTGCGTGTGTTCGGACTGGGTCGAGTTCGGTCAGGTCCCCGTGCACGTGGCGGTGCGCTGCGACGGGCCGGTGACCGGCGACGGCGCGGAGCCGGGAGCGCGCGAGTCGGGCGCGGGTTCGGACGGTCGCGATCCGCGTCGACGCCCGGGCACGGAGTGACGGCGCAGAATGACGGCGCAGAGTGACGACGGTGCGTGACGACGCGGCGTCACGGCGAAGTCGCGGCGGCGCGCGGCCGTGGTCCGGGCGGCGGGGCTCCGACCGGTGGAGCGGTCAGAGCTCGCAGAGCGCCCGGGCCGCGGCGTCGAGCCCGTCGCGGTTCTCGCGGTTCACGGCTTCGACGCCGGTCTCGTACGCGGCGAGGACCGCGTCGGAGTAGGCCGTGCGGTCGAAGCCGTGCTCGCCGCGGAAGTCCTTGATGAAGTGGTTGCGCTTGCGGTCGAGGCCGTCCTGGCGCTTGACCCAGGCGCGCACGGTCGCGCGCGCGGACTCGGTGCGCGCGGCGTCGAGCCCGTCCGGCCAGAGCGTCGCGGCGGCGTCGCGCGCCTCGTCCGCGGCGCCCGCGCCGAGCACGCCCACGTCGAGGTTCGGGCCGACGCCCAGGCCGCAGTTGCCCGCGTCGTCGCTCGTCGATCCGGCGAGCACGGCGCCCGCCTTGCCCGAGCGCGAGGCGTACACGGCTTCCATCAACAGGCGGCGCGCCGCTGCGAGGCGCGGGTCGGTGCTCTCGTCGGTCATGGGGCCGTGATCCTAGGACATGGGCCGCCGCCGAGCCGGGCGGAGCGCGCGGCAGGTGACCGGTACGGTGCCTGACCCCCCGGTCGGTCATCGGGGCCGCCGCGCAGCGCGCGGCGGCCCCGATGACCGACCGGGGGGTCAGGCACCGTACCGGTCACCTGCCACCCGTCAGGCGCCCTTGCGCTGCAGCTCGCGCAGGCGGCGGTGGTAGGCCGCGCCGAGGTTGTTGCGCGTGATCATGCCGACGACGCGACCCGACCCGGGTCCGTCGACGACGGGCAGCGCGTGGACCGACAGCTCGTTCATCGCGCGCAGGGCGTCGTTGAGCGAGTCGTTGCGCGTCACGCGCACCGGGTGGTCGACCATGAAGTCGCGCACGAGCACCAGGTGGTGCACGTCGGTCTCGAGGAAGATCCGCCGCACGTCGGAGAGGGAGAAGATCCCTACGAGCTCCTCCGCGTCGTCGAGCACGGGGAAGTAGCTGCCCTGGGCCGTGCTGATGACGTCGAGCGCCGTGCGCAGCGTCGCGTTCTGCGAGACCATCGTCGGGAGCTGGTCGTCCTCGACCACGTCGCGCACGTGCATCGCCTCGAGCACGTCGACCACGAAGTCGCCCGCGTGCGCCGGCGAGTCGATTGGGGAGTCGACCTGGGTCTCGTAGATGCTCCAGCCGTGCGCCAGCACCAGGTGGATCACCGACACGAGCATGAGCGGCGCGAGCAGGTTGTAGCTGCCGGTCATCTCGCAGACCATCACGACCGCGGACACCGGCGTCTTCGCCACGCCGGCGAAGAAGCCGCCCATGCCGACGAGCGCGAAGCAGGCGGGGTTGCTCGGGAGCGCGGGGAACAGGTCGACGGCGACGCCGCCGACGAGCGCGCCCACGAGCGCCCCGATCGCCAGCGATGGGGCGAAGACACCGCCCGAGCCGCCCGACCCGATCGTGAACGAGGTGGCGAGGATCTTGGCGACGATCAGGACCCCGAGGGCGGCGATGCCGATCTCGCCGAAGATCGCGCCCTTCATCAGCTCGTAGCCGCCGAACAGCACGCCGTGGTCGCCGCTCACGCCGGTCGTCGCCAGCGCCAGCGCGCCGAGCAGCAGGCCGCCCGTGCCGGCGCGCAGCGCCAGCGGCCAGCGCCGCAGCCCGTGGAAGAAGCGCGCGATGCCCTGGAAGCCGCGCACCCAGATCCACCCGACGAAGGCGCAGACGATCGCGAGCACCAGGTAGGCGGGCAGTTCGACCGGGCCCTGGAACACGAGGCTGCGCGTGAAGTCCGGATCCATCGGGATCGCGCGCGTGTGCCCCGTGATCGAGGTGAAGGTCGTGTACGCGAGGATCGACGAGACGATGCAGGGGATGATCGCCTCGCCCTCGAACTCGGCCTTGCGGTAGAGCACCTCCGGCGCGAAGAGCGCGCCGCCGAGCGGAGCGGTGAACAGGGCGCCGACGCCCGCGCTCGCGCCGGCGAGCAGGAAGATGCGCCGGTCGCGCTCGGACTGCGACAGGGCGTCGGAGGTCGCGCTGCCGATGCCGCTGCCGATCTGCGCGACGGGCCCCTCCTGTCCGGCCGAGCCGCCGGTGCCGATCGTGATGGCGGAGCACAGCGCCTTGATCGCGATGACGCGCCGCCGCACCGAGCCGCCGAGGCGGTGGAAGGCGTGGATGAGGCGCTCGGTGCCGTGGCCCTCGGCTTCCGGCGCGTACTTCTGCGTCAGCCAGCCGACGACGAGCCCGCCGAGCGTGGGGACGAGCAGGATCCACAGGTTGCTCGTCGCGAACGCCGCGAAGCCCTCGCCGTCGAGGTCGAGCGGATCGCGGACGAGGTGCTCGCCGATCGCGTCGGTGAGCCAGTCGAAGGCCACCGCCGCGAGTCCGCCGAGGATGCCGACGACGGTGGCGATGCCGACCGCGCGCCCGAAGTAACCGAGCTGCCCCGAGCTCCCGCCGGTCCTCCTGCGCCACAGGCGGCGAGCGAGGAGGGGAAGACGGCGGACCATGGCGGAGGAGTATAGGAGTGGTGGCGGGCGCGAGAGGGGTGCGAGGTAGGGCCACTCGCGCGAGGAAGAAGGAAGAAGGGCACAGAGGCGCGCCCTTCGGGCGCTACACAGAGCCGGCGCTGCGCGCCGGAGAGGACCACAGAGGTGGAGCGCTTCGCGCTCCACGAGGACGCGCGCGCTCCGCTCGCGCGGGAACCGGGCAGGAGATCGCGAAGTCGGACGGGTGACGCCGACCCCGACCCGAAGTCGTTGCAGCGGTCCGGTGCGTCTCGTCCGCGGTGGGCTTCCAGCGGGCGCTCCGCGCCCGCCCCGAGTCTTCTTCGCCGAGGGCGAAGCGCTCGGCTCTCTGTGGCCCTCTCCGGCGCGCAGCGCCGGCTCTGTGTAGCGCCCGAAGGGCGCGCCTCTGTGCCCTTCTTCTTTCCTCGAGCCCGGGCGTGCCCCTCGACCACCTACCCCACCTTCGCCCGCTCCACCTTGAGCGGCGCACCGAGATCGTCGCTCAACGAATACCGCAACCGCTCCGCCGGCTTCCCCGTCAACTTCGCGAGCTTCGCCAATTCCGCCTCGAGCTCCGCCCGCTCCGCCTCCACACCCGCCACCTGCAGCGCCACGAACCGATCGTCGTCCAGCCGCGCCAACGCCGGCACGCCCGCGCCGTCGTGCCGCCCCGACTCGACCACCTCGGCCCCGAACAGATCGCCCGCCTGCAGCGCCACGTGCTCGAGCGCGAAGTCGACCACCGCGTCGTGGAACAGCCGCTCGAAGTCGGGCACCACGTGCTCGGTCAGCACGCGCTCGCCGCGCCCCGCCTCGATCAACGACAGGTGCGGCTGCACGTGGCGGAAGTGGAACGACAGGAAGCGATCGGCGATCCGGTAGCGGCCCTTCCTCGACCGCAGCGGATCGGGATCGGTCAGCGGCACCGAGCGCCGCACGAGCCCGAGCTCGCGCAGCGTCGACAGGTACTTGTTCGCCGTCGTCGAGTCGACGCCCACCTCGGCCGCGATGTCGCCCACGCGGTCGAGCCCCTTCGCCACCGCGCCGAGCAGCGAGTTGTAGGTGGCGGGCTGGTGGAACTCGCTCTTGAGCAGGAACTGCACCTCGTCGAACAGGTAGCCCTCCGGCCGCAGGATCTCGCGCCCGAGGTTCGTGACCAGGTCGACGCGCTGGTCGAAGCGCCGCAGGTACGCCGGCATGCCGCCGACGATCGCGTAGGCGAGCACGCGCTGACGCAGGTCCCAGTCACCGAAGAAGCGCAGCGACTCCGCCGGCGTCAGCGGCTCGAGGCGGCGCTGTGCCGTGCGCCGTCCGAAGAGCGGCGAGCGTTCCGCCAGCACCTCGCGCTCCATGAACGACACCTGGCTGCCGCACAGCACGAGCATGAGCGAGCTCTTCTTGCCGCGCGTGTCCCAGAACTTCTGCAGCTGGCTCGGCAGGCCCTTGTTCGCCTCGCACAGGTACGGGAACTCGTCGAGCACGACCACGAGGCGCTCGTCGCCCGCGCGGTCCGCCGCGAACGCGAGCGCGGCCGGCCAGTCGCCGAACGACACGGTCTGCGCGAGCGGGTCGTCGAGGCACTCGGCCGTCGCTTGCGCGAACGCGGCGAGGTTGTCCTTCTCGCGCACCTGCGCGGCGAGGAAGTAGACGGCGCGGCGCCCTTCGCAGAAGCGCTGGAGCAGCTCGGTCTTCCCGACCCGCCGCCGGCCGTAGAGCACGAAGAACTCGGGCCGCCCGGAGCCCGCGAGCTCGGCCAGGACGCCGAGCTCGCGGGCGCGGCCGATGAACGGGTCGTCGGGGGGCGAAGCGGACGAGGCCGAGGCCGAAGTGGGGGCGGAGCGGGCGGGACCGGTCCCGGACGGGTCGCTGGTGGGGGTACTCATGGCGCCTCGTACTATACGGAAGCGTATGATACGCGATCGTTTTGTACGGGCGTAGGTCCCGGTCCGAGGACGGTCAGGGCCCGGATGCTCGTCCGACGGGCCCGTGCGCCCGGGCGGTTCCGTGTCGACCCTCGATCGCGCGGGCGCCGGACGGATCGGTCGCAGCAGCCCCGGCCCGCGATCCCCGCGGCCGAGCGCCGGGATGCCGAGACGGCCGGGCAGCGGCGGGCGCGCCCGGTTCGGGAGCGGTCGGAGCGCCCGGGCCGCGCCGCCATCCGGTGCTCGGGCCGGGTGCTCACGGAGCAGCGGGCGCCGGCGACCCCGGCGGACGCGGGTGCTAGCCCGCCCTCGCCCCGTCCCGTTCCGACCGCTCCCGAGCGCTCGGTCGGCGTTCTCCTCGGAAGCTGCGAGGTCACCGGCGTCCGCGTCGTCCGTCGTCGCGTTCGCCTCCCGGCCCCATCCCTCGCTCGACCCGGGCCTCAGCCGACCCGGCCCACCCCCGACCCCCTCGGGCGCTCCGCCCGATTCGTAGACTGGCCGTCCGCGTCCCTCTCGCGACGCCCTGGCCCGCCCGCCGTCCCGACCCCGACCGCGCCCGCGCACCACGAAGCGCGGCGCATCGACTCGCACTCGATCTCCATGCGACCCGTGACCCGCGTCCTCGCTTCCGCCCGCCCCGTTCCGTCCGTCGCGCTGCCCCGCCTGCTCGGGCTGGTGGTCCTGCTGCTCGCCGGCTGGACCCTGCTCGCCCCGGCGGCCCTGGCCCAGGCCGGCGGCTACCGCTCGACCGAGCTCGAGACCATCGGCGTCGAGCTGAAGGTGCCGCGCAACTACGACGCGATCCCGGTCGACCCGCTCGAGGAGTGGGTCACGCACCAGTGGGTCTTCCAGCGCAAGAAGATGCGCGAGCCGGAGAAGGACGAGTGGGGCAACGAGTTCCCCGAGCCGTACCTGCCGAAGATCGAGCTCGTGTGGATCGACTACGTGCCGGACGAGCGGCCGACCACGGGCGGTGATGGCGGTCCGCCCCCGGCGCCCGGCGCGCGCGACGAGCGCCCGGTCGTGCGCAGCAAGCCGATCAACTCGATCGAGCGCTACCTGCAGCGCGTGCGCGGCGACGTCTTCGAGCTCGCGAACCCCGAGGAGCAGAAGGAGATCGACGACGACCACACGGCGACGATGTACGAGCTGCACCCCGGCCCGAACGCGCGCAACATGACGGGCTTCAAGGGCTGGTGCTACGTGATCAAGAGCCCCAAGCGCACGATCGCGTTCATCGGCACCTGCGAGGAGCCGGAGTACGACGACCACAGCGACGTCTGGGAGGAGATGGCGTCGAGCGTCGAGTTCTTCGTCCCCGAGGGCAAGGACATCGAGAAGCTGCGCAAGTACTACGAGCGCCGCCCCGAGTACATCGACCCCGAGTACCGCATCCAGATCATCAGCGACCTCGTTCGCGGCTGGGAGTACAAGGACACCGAGAACTACATCTTCATCTTCCGCGACAACCTCGAGAAGAGCCCGCTCCTGCGCCGGCTCATGACCGACATCGAGGCGATCCGCGAGGTGTACCTCGAGCTCTTCCCGCCGGCCCACCCGGTGACCGCCGTGTCGACGGTGCGCATCTGCAAGGACCTCGCCGAGTACCACCTCTACGGCGGACCGCAGGGCTCGGGTGGGTACTGGAACTCGGCTGCCGAGGAGCTCGTGTTCTTCGACTACGAGGACACGGACGGAAAGGGATCGGGCACCGAGGACACGCTAATCGTCCTCTACCACGAGGCCTTCCACCAGTACATCTACTACTCGACCGGGGAGCTCGCTCCGCACTCCTGGTACAACGAGGGCACGGGTGACTACTTCTCGGGCGCGCTCATCAAGGGCGGCAAGTACAAGAAGATGCAGGTCAACACCTGGCGGATCGAGTTCATCCAGCAGGCGATCCGCGACAAGAAGTACGTGCCGTGGCGTGAGATCACCAGCTACAGCCAGGCCGAGTACTACCGTCGCGCCGGCCTCTGCTACGCGCAGGGCTGGTCGATGATCTACTTCCTGCGCGAGTGCGACGATGTGGAGGACCATCCCGTCTGGAGCCAGATCCTCGACATCTACTTCAACGTGATGAAGGAAGAGTTCCAGAAGGGGATGGCGGAGGCGCGCGAAGGCCTCGGCGAGGACGAGGAGGTCAGCCAGACCGTCAAGTTCATGATCGGCAAGGAGTCGCGCGACAAGGCCGTCGAGAAGGCCTTCGAAGGCGTCGACTGGTTCGAGATCGAAGAGGCCTGGAAGGAGTTCACGCTGGGCCTGAAAGTGCCGCGTTGATCCAGGCCTCCGCCAGCTGACTCGAACGACGGGCCTCCGCGCGACGCACGCGCGGCGGCCCGTCGTCCTTCACCCCTCCTCGTCGTGCACGACCCTTCTCGCTCCTCCTCGCCCGCTGCGAACGACGGCGGCCGACGCGTGCTGACGGTTCTGCTCGTGCTCGCGCGCGTGGCGTTCGCGTTCTCGGTGCTCGGCGTCGTCGGCGCCGGCTACCTCGTACTGCGCACGAGCCAGTGGATCGACGGCGCCGCGCGCGCCGACGCGGTCGTGCTCGAGCTGGTCCCCAGCAGCTCGCGCGACTCGAACGGCTTCGCGCCGGTCTTCGAGTTCGACGACGCGGACGGTGAGCGCGTCCGCGTGTACTCGCGCAGCTTCAGCTACCCGCCGGTCGCGCAGGTGGGCGACACGATCGCGGTGCTCTACGACCCCGAAGAGCCCGAGGACGCGCGCACGGACACCTTCTTCGCGAAGTGGGGCGTACCTCTGATCGCCGGCATCTTCGCGTCGCTGTGGTTCGGCGGGTGCCTGGTCGGGGTGCTGCTGCTCGGGTGGTTGCGCCGCAAGGTCGCGCGCGACGAGCAGGCCGCGAGCGCGTGACCGGCGCCCGCCGCCCACGGGCGGCTCGCAGCGTCCCGTCGCATCGCCCGCTCGCGACCGTCTCGCGAGCGCGCCCGAACGAGACGCGGGCCGGCGCGCTTCCATCGCGCCGGCCCGCTGAACCTCCGGGTGGCGGGGAGGTGTCCGCTCCGCCGTCCTCGTGGAGCGGCGGATGGTTCGGTCCGACCCGGGCCCTGCACGGGGGCGAGGGCGGACCGACCGGACGCGGCGGAGGACACCGCGTCCCGTGCGGCCGACGGGAGCCGGCCGAGGTCTCGGTCCCGAACGCGCGGGACCGTTTCGTCGCGACCTAGAAGTAGAGCGTGGCCTGACCGAAGCCGACCTGGCGCTCCTCGTCGTCGATCGCGTAGCCGAGGCCGACGTGGAAGCCCTGGCGGACCTCCTTGCTGGCCAGCAGGTCGACCTCGAACTCGCCCTGCTGCGGGATGCCGTCGCCGCGGTCCAGCGTCAGGAACGCGAGCGTGCAGTTGATGTCCGCGCCGGGCGAGAACTTGAGTGCGAGCTGGTTCGTGGTGAGGTCGCTGCGCCACGGGCCGCCGTACTGGTGCAGGAGGCCGGCCGCGTTGAAGTCGGCGGGGTTGATGTGGAGCGGGCCCTCGGCGCCGGTGTGCGTGAACGACACGCCGTGGATGAAGCCGAAGATCGGCTCGTCGTAGCTGTGCTCGATCATCGCGCGGTAGCCGGAGACGTCGTCGCCGCCGTCGACGGAGCGGTTGGCGAACTGCGCCTCCCAGCGGATGTCGGCCGGGAGCCAGCCCGCGGCCTCGACGCCGACCCAGTCGTCGTCGGCGCGCTGCTCGTTGTCCCCGTCGCCGGTGCCGGCGAGGTAGTAGGCGTCGAGCGTCTCGAAGGCGCCGCCCTCCTCGATGTTCCAGCGCGTGGTCGCGCCGGCGTAGCGCTCACCGCCGCCGGCGATCTGATTCTGCAGCGGGCCGTAGTTGTCGAACGCGAAGAGCTCGACGTCGAACTGGCCGAAGCTGCGCGAGATCCAGATGCCGGTGAAGGAGCCCGGGTACTGCAGGTAGTCGCAGGAGCCGAGGACCAGGCCGTTGCCGAGGAAGTAGTAGCTGCGACCGATACGGATGCGCTCTTCGAAGCCGAACGCGTTGTCGAGCTGCATGTACGCCTGCGAGACGCCGTTGAAGTTCTCGCGCGAGGCGAGGCCGTCCGGGTCGTTCTGGAACGGCTGCGCGTCCGAGTAGGGCTCGGAGCCGGCCCACACCTCGGAGAAGTTGAACTCGACGAAGGCACTCGCCCACTCGTTGACGTTGTAGTCGAGCTGAATGCGCGCGCGCGTCGTGTTCTGGTCGGAGCCGTTATACGGCGCGTCGTCCGGCGAATCGGCGATGCGCGCGCGCCAGCGGATGTCACCGGTGACGGTGAGGCTGTTCGACCTCAGGTTGAGGCTCGTCTCCATCCGGTCCACCTCCGCGCCGGGAGGCGCGAAGCTGAAGCAGCGGTTGAGGCACTCGTAGCACTGCTGCGCCGCAGCGTGCTCAGCGAACAACGCGGCCGCCGTGATGGCGGCGGCGGGAAGGACTCGTCTCATCGAATCGATCATGGAGGGTTGGGACCGAAGTCCCGCGGCTCGTGATCGTTCGGAGTGTCGAGCGCATGCCTCGTACGAGGCGCGTGCCTACGAGGAGCCGACCGCTCCTCCGACTCTCCGCGAACAGGTTCCGCGGGAGCGTCGGAGGCTGCTTCACGTGGGAGGCAGCGCGTGGATGGAAGGGGTGCGGTCGGGCACGCCGCGCAGACTACACGCGGCGCACCGGATCTTCCACTCGGGGCGCGGCGCCGACTCCCGTCGGCTCTCCGCTCTCCTGGCGCCCTTTCACCGGCGAACGCGGCCGGTTCGGTTCAGTCCCCGCGAAGGCGCCGCGCGGCCTCGGCCATCGCCGCCAGCTTCGCCTCGGCGATCGCCGGCGTGCAGATCGGGTTGTCGGCGAAGGTCGCGAAGCCGCAGTCGGGGTTGAGCAGGACGCGCTCCTTCCCGAACAGGTCGAGGGCGCGCTGGGCCTTCGCGACGATCTCGTCCACCGACTCGACCGCGGCGTGCTTCTGGTTCACGACGCCGACGCCGATGCGCCGGTCGTCGGGGATGGCCTTCAGGACCTCGGTCTCGCCCGCGCGCGGCGTGCACAGCTCGAGCACGAGCGTGCCGATCGGCACCTTGGCGAGCACCGGCAGCAGCGGGCGGTAGTCGCCCGACAGCGCGACCGACTCGTCCGGCGTCCAGTTGCCGCGGCACACGTGCAGCGCGAGGCGCTCGGCCGGCAGGCCCTTCACGGTCTCTTCGAGCACGCTCAGCGCGAACGCGAGCTCCTCGTCGGTCGAGCCGCGCTCGCCGAGCGCGCCGCACATGAAGCTGCGGCCGTCGACCGCGGCGCCGTACGCGACCTCGGTCAGCACGGGCTCGTCGAACTGCACGAGCGACGCGCCGGCGGCGAGCAGGTGGTGCAGCTCCTCGCGCAGCACGCGCACCACGTCGCGCGCGAGCTCGTCCCGCGTCTCGTACGCACGGTCGGAGATGCACTCCATCCACATCGTGCGCGTGAGCAGGTACGGCCCCGGCAGCGAGACCTTGATCGGCTTGTCGGTCTCCTGTCGCGCGAACGCGACCTCGTGCGCCGCGAGCGGGCGGCTGCGACCGAGCGGACCGAAGACGGCGGGGTGGCGGATCTCCGACGCGGGCACGTCGAGCTCCGCGAGCTCCTTCTCGAACTCCTCCGGATCGTCCACGTAGGGGAGGAGGTCGGTGAGCGGCACGAGCTGGTGGCAGTTGTCGAGCAGACCGCCGACGAAGCTCGAGTAGTTGTCGCGGCGCTGTTCACCGTCGGTGACCACGTCCGCACCCGCGCGCACCTGCGCCGCGATCGCGAGGCGCACCGCGTCGTCCGCCGTCTCGGCGAACGCGTCGTCGGACAGGCGCCCCTCGAGCCGCTCGTGCAGCGCGCGCAACAGCCAGGAGGGGCGCGGCCACGAGCCGACGCCCATGACGGCGAGCGGCGGGACCGGCGGCGCGTCGACCGGCTCGGGTAGGCGATCGGGGATCTTCACCTCGACCACTTCCTGCGTGAGCGGCATCGACTCGCGCTTCTGCGTGCCCGAGCGCAGCTTCCCCGCGTCGAAGGGTCCCTTCGACACGAGGTAGCTGCGCCGGTCGGCGAGCTCGATCTGCGAGACGAGCTCGTTCCCCGTGAGCCGGCACCAGGCCGGTAGGTCCTCGGCCACCGACGGTTCCTTCGAGAGGATCTCGATGAGCTGGCTCGGCCCGAGCGGATCGATGTGGCGCCGGATGAGCAGCAACAGGCCGTTGCCGCAGTCGAGGTCGCCGCCGTCGAAGCTCACTTCGGGCTCGTGGGGATGATCCACCATGGAACTGAGGACGGGTGGGTTCGTGGATTCAGTAGGAGATGCTCGGCACGCCGCCGGCCATGAACTCGACCAGCTTGGCGCCGCCGACGACCTTCGCGCCCGCGACGAGCTTGGTCTCGTCGAGACCGCGCTTCTTGAAGCACGGCGCGCACACGAAGATCGTGCCGCCTGCCTCGGCGAAGTTGGTCATCAGCTCCTTGAGCGGCGCGAAACCTTCCTCGGCGATGTCGTCGGCGTAGCCCTCGATCGCGAGGCGCACGGCTTCGGTGCTGAGGAAGACGAGGGTGTCCTGGTCGGAGCCGAGGGCGGCGTTCGCGACGACGAAGGCGACGGTGGCCTTGTCGGTGTCGTTCTTCGCCTCGGTCAGGGACACGCAGAACTTGTTGGTCATGGCGT
>Ga0180435_10000078_pt1 | contig 91321 bp, 72 predicted proteins | sample SS_ome_3_FD_132467 | JGI IMG/M metagenome (GOLD analysis project Ga0180435, IMG submission 132467) | Hypersaline lake sediment archaeal communities from the Salton Sea, California, USA - SS_3_S_1 metaG | ecosystem: Environmental > Aquatic > Non-marine Saline and Alkaline > Hypersaline >... | reverse complement strand
TTTCCTTCGGCCATCGCCTTGGCCAGGTTCTTTTCGAACTGGACGGCCACCCGCCGGTAGCCCGGCGTGCCGAGGTTGGCGATGTTGTTTGCGATCGTCGCCTGGCGGATCGAGGCTCCTTTCAGCCCGGCCTCGAGGTAATCCACAATGTTGATTTGTCCGGCCATTACGCTTCTCCCGCAGTCTGGAGCTGTCCGGCGTCTTTGTACTTTCTGAGTTTGTCTCGAAGCGTCCTGTCGCTTATGCCCAGCAGCGCCGCGGCTTTGGCCTGGTTCCGACGGGTCCTGCGCAGCGCTTCGAGGATCGTGCGCCGCTCGATCTCCCGCAGTTGGAGAGTCGAACTTTCGCTTTCGACTTCGGGCTGCAGTTCGGCTCCCAGCGAAGGCATGCCTTCCAGGGACAGCGTCCTGCCCTCGCCGAGGATCAGCGATCCGCGAACCACGTTGCGAAGCTGCCGCACGTTTCCGGGCCAGTCGTACTGCTCGAACAGCTCCATCATCTTCGCGTCGAATTTCGATATGCGCCTGTTGGTCTCGGACGCATACAGGTCCACAAAGTGCCGGACAATGTGCGGTATGTCGCCGCTTCGCTCTCTCAGCGGCGGCAGGAACAGGTGGATTCCGCCCAGGCGGTAGTACAGGTCCTTCCTGAACCGTCCGTGTCTGACTTCGCGGGCGAGATTGCGGTTCGAGGTGCTTATGATTCGCACGTCTACGCTGACGGTTTGGGCCCCTCCGACCCGCTCGAAGTCCTGCTGTTCGAGGACCCTGAGCAGTTCGGCCTGGAATTTCGGCGTGGTTTCGGAAATTTCATCCAGCAGGAGCGTTCCGCCGTGGGCCCGTTCGAAATGTCCTATCCGGCGTTCGTGGGCGCCGGTGAAGGCGCCTCTCTCGTGGCCGAACAGTTCGCTTTCCAACAGCGATTCGCTTATCGCGGCGCAGTTTACGTAGACGAACGGTCCGTCGGACCGATTCGATTCGCCGTGAATCATCGACGAGATCAGCTCCTTGCCGGTTCCGCTTTCCCCGGTGACCAGCACGGGAGCCGACGTCGGGGCGACTTTCCTGGCCAGGGCGACGATCTGCATCAGGTTATCGCTCGCCCCGGCGATGTCGTAGCGTCGGCAGGCCTGGACCTCGGTCGAAGCCGACTGGGGCGAAACCGCCGGAGGCGCCGAAGCGTCGCCGGAGTGCGAATCAATTGACATTTTGCAGTCGGCCATTGGCTATCTGGTCTCCGTTGAACCCAGAGACGTTTGCTCCTGTTTGGCGATATCCTTCAGCAGTTGGTCGATCTTGTTGGCGCCGCGCCACTGGAGGAGTCCTTTTCGCACTCTTGCGATCTGGCTCCAGATCGAATCGGGATGGGCCGCCAGCAGCGCGTCGTAGGATTTGGCCGCCTGTGCGGGATCGGTCCCGCGTCGGCAGTTGCCGGCCTGGAAAAGAAGCCACGCCCTGGTCTTCGCATCGGTCTGGCCTTGGATCGCACGATCGTAGAATGTCCCGGCAAGCTTGGATCGGCCGGCCTGGAACAGTGCGTCGGCCAGGGCGCCCGGATCGTCGATGCTGTTGATCTTAATGAGTCTTTCCTTGACGCTCAGGACCTTCGTCGCCGGGCGGGTCGTCGGGGACTCACCCGCCGCGGGGCGCGTCGTCGCCCCGTTGCGCCGCGGCGGTCGGATCGCTGCTTTCGGAGGATTCATCGCCCTGTTGAGGCGTTCGATCGCCTTCTGCAATTCGTCGTAGCCGGCATCGTCTTTGGGCGTTTGGATGTTCGACCGCCACAACTTACGTCTGGCCGCCCCGGCGCCGGATTCGCCCGAGGCCGCGGCGCCGTCGGCGGGCGGATCCTGTGCGGAGAATGCAGCCGCGGCGGTCAGCACCAGCGACGCCAAATGAATGCCGATAACCCATTGCTTCATTTTTGCTTTACTCCAAGCTGGTCTATCGGGATGTCGGCCAGGGCTCCGACCGCTTTCTCGTAGTCTCCGGCGGCCAGGTGAGCCCGGGACAGAATCTTCCGTGCACGTTTGCTGTAGAGGCCCGATGGGGACAGCTTGAGCACTCCGTCGGCTACGACCGCCGCCTGGGCAGGTCGCCCGATTCGCAGACAGACCTCCGCCAGATCGCAGGCGGCCCGTCGGGCCTGGCCACCGGGCGACAGCTTCTTCGGCGCCTCGGTCAGGATCGCGTGCGCCGTGGTGAATCGGCCCGCGTCGCTGTAGCAGCGGGCCTGGTCGATCTGGAGCTTGGCGCGGAGTTCGGACTCCGAAACGTTCAGGATGTTGGCCTTCAGGAACGCGGCGCCAAGCTCCGGCAGGCCCATGTCCCTGTAGCATCCGGCGGTCATCGAAAATACCTGATGCTTCTGCGCGTCGGTCTTGAGATCCTTGCTCATGTCGAGCAGCAACGCCAGTGCTCTGGGCAGATCGCCGGCCCGACGCCACGCTCCGGCCAGCGCGACCGACGCCTCGATCCGCTGGTCGTGCGTCGGATTGTTCGACAGCACGGCGGTGAACGCCTCGCCGGCTTTCCTGGTCTGACCGAGAACCGACAGGCAGCGTCCCAGCAGGATGTAGACCTCGGAAAGATCGCTCTTGCCGGCCTTTTTCGCCAGGGCGATGTAGTCGTCGAGCCACTTGACCGCCGCGTCGTACTTGCCCTGTTTGTGCAGGGATTTGCCGGCTCCAAGACACGCCGCCATTTTCGACTTGAGCGAATCGCTCATGAAATACAGCTTCTTGAAGAGCCGAAACGCCTCGCCGGGCTTTCCGGACGCCATCGTCGCCTGACCGAGACAGGAGTACGCTTCTGCAACGACCGGCGCGCCGGGGTACGTGTCCAGCAGAGTCAGCAGCTCCTTGCCGGCTCCGGCGTAGTCGCGAAGTGCGATCCGGAGCTTGGCGCCCTCCAAAAGCGCCGCCGGGGCCAGCGATGCTGTTTTGAACTTGGCGGCCATCGCACGGTACCCTTCGATCGCTCCGACCGTGTCGCCGCTGCAGGCCTGCAGCATCGCCAGGGCGAAGTGTCCGTCGGTTATGCGGCTGTCGCGAGGAGAGCGGAGGAACAGTCTCCGCCACACTACGACGGCCTCGGAGACCATCAGGTCGCGCTGCTGTTTAAGAGATTCGTACGCCGCAGGATCGCATACGAAGACCGCCTCGCCGGAGAAACGCACGATCAGTCCGGCCGATCCGGCGGCCAGTTCGCAGAGTCTCTGTCCCGAGACGCCGCGCAGGCTTAGGCTGACCGGGCGATTGCGAACCGCCGGAGACGTCGAGACCCAGCGGAGATCGGTCTGAGCCACCGTTGCGAAACCCTTCAGCAGCTCCGAAATGGGAGTCCGCAGAGTTTCGACTTTCCACAGGTCCTGGTGACTTGTCCCCCGGATCTGCTGGATTCTCGGGCCCAGCAGGGGCCGGAACGATTCTTCGACTCCGTCGCGCAACAGTTTTCTCAAGGCGACTTCATCGAGCCCGTAAAACGGGTCGGCTTTGCCCAGCGACCCCCACCCTATCGCGTCGGACTTGTCGAAATAGGACAGCGCTTTTTGGGTTACGATTCTCGCCACGAGGAAATCGCAGTTTGATTCCAGCTCGGCCGGTCGGCTCAAGCCGGCCAGCGCCGCCGCGGCCAGATAGACCCTGCGTCTGGCCCGCATGTAGAGCCCCTGCGACATTTCCGACACGGCGATGTGATAATTCGCCACGCCTCGTACGATCGGCGATCTGCCGGCGGCGGCAAGTTGGAGCAGTTTGCCGGCCTCAACCGGCTTGCCGAGTTGTTCGAGGCACTGGGCCATTCGAAGGCCGAACAGTTCGCCGGCGATGTCAGGTTCGGGGCTGTTTCGCGCGATCCGATAGAGAACGCTGTAGTGGCCCAGGGCGGCGGCGTAGTCTTTCTCGCCGAAAGCCTTCGCGGCGCGGGCCCAGGAGACGGTGTCGCTGTCGTCTTGCGGCGCAGGTGCGGACGTCTCAGACTTTTCGGCTTTCCCAATCGGCTTGATTTCAGGCGTTTCGATTGTGATTTGAGTCTGGTTCGCCACCGCCGAGCGCCGCAGTGGGAGCCAGGCGACCAGGACGACCAGGGCGATGATCGCCAGGGTGTTGGTCGCCAGGAAGACGTGGGTTAGCGAGAGCTTTTTGGGATTCGGCTCCGCAGCGGCGGGCGCATCGGAAGCGTCCGGCCCGCTGGTGGGGGCTGGGGCTTCCTGATCGGGATGTGATTCGGACTGCTTGGCCATTGCACTGAATCGCTTTGTATTTTCAAGTTCGCGCGGGCGCCAATCCGTTTGGCGCACGCAAGACACACTTGTTGCGACCTGATGAGAGTGCAATACGTGTGCCAGACGGCCAAACAGGCGATGAAGGCCCGAAAAACAAGGGTTTCAGATATGCCGAGCGAAATCAGACGCCGGGAAGTGTAAGGGTTTTATGCAGACATTGTACGGTTTTCAGACACATCGCCGCCCTGGGGCGCAGAAGAATCGCCGGATTCGGCGTCTTTGGCCGAGGGGGCGTCGGAAGTTTCCGGGGCGTCGGGCGCCTTGATGTCGTACCGTTTGAGTTTGGCGTACAGAGTCGCTCGGGTTATGCCCAGCAGCGCCGCGGCGCGCGTTCGCTGCCAACCGGTCTCGTCCAGGGCGCGCCGGATGAACTCTCGCTCGGCGGCCTCCAGCGAAAAGTCCTGCTCCGGGCCGGGCGCCTGATTGCGGGCGCTTACCGATCCGGCGTCTTCTATGTGCTGATCGAATACTATCCCCGCTGCGGATATCTCGTCGCCCCCCTGCAGGATCAGCGCCCGTTCGATGACGTTGCGCAGCTCGCGAACGTTGCCGGGCCAGTGGTATTCGGTCAAAACGCGCCGGGCTTCCCTGCTGAGCTTCGGGGTTCCGTCGGGCTTGGGGACCTCGGAGGTCTCCAGGAAGTACTCGGCCAGCAGTGCGATGTCCTCGCGCCGGTCTTCGCGGCGAATCGGAGAGATGACTATAGGAAGCACCGCCAGGCGGTAGTACAGGTCGCTTCTGAAACCCCCGGCCTCGACCTGGGCCAGAAGATCCTTGTTGCTCGAGGCCAGGATCGTGGCGTTGCATTCGGTGTCCCTCGTCGCTCCGACCTTGCGAAACGCCTTTTCCTGGATCACGCGGAGCAGTTGGGCCTGCAGTTCGGGGGGCATCTCGCTTATTTCGTCGAGGAAGATGCTCCCGTTCTCGGCCTCGGCGAACAGTCCTGTCTTCTGCCGATCGGCGCCGGTGAAGGCGCCCTTGACATGTCCGAACAGTTCGCTGGCCATCAGGTTGGCCGTCAGAGTGGCGCAGTTGACGGCCACGAAATTATCGAAATCGCCGTAGCGCCACCAGTGCACGGCGCGTGCGATCATCTCCTTGCCGGCTCCGGTTTCGCCAAGGATCAGCACCGGGTTGCAGCGACTGTCGGACACCAGGCGAACCATTTCGAGGCATTTTGTCATGCCGGGGCTTTGACCGGCGATCTCCACGCCGTCGGGACAGGCCTGGCTGAACCATCGCCTGCGTTTCTCGACCGAACTGTCGGACTCGAACCTCAACCCCTCGATCAGGCGGACGAATGTCTTGTCGTCAAGCGACTCGGCGATATGGTCCGAGGCTCCCGCGTGGATGAATCGGACCGCGTCGTCGGCGTCGGAACTGTCGGAGATAACCACCAGCGGAACGTCGCCGGATATCTCGCGCACATCCCGTATGAACCGGATTGTCTCATCTCGCCCGGCGGCGGCGGAAACCAACACCAGCGCCGCCCGGCGCCGGCGCAGGATCGACAAAGCGGTCGATGCGTCGCAGGCCGGTATGATCTCGCCGCCCCACTGCTCAAGCCGTTTGGGCTGCTGAAACTGTCGCGACAGGTCGTCGCCGACGGCGACAAGCAGTCTCGCCGAACTGTCGGAATCACTGCTCATCGCGGTCCTCCGCAAGAGCCTGGACGGGGGGCCGACTCGTGAGACAGTAATGAGAACTCGGACAATCCCCCAATCCGCACCGGGCGCACAAACCCCGACCAGCCCCAACAGCATCCTTGCCGTTACAAACCTTCACAATCTTAAATCCCGCCGCCATGGCAAAATAGTGGACAACTTCGACTCGGCGGCGCCGGACTCGACGCCGCGAATTACTGAGGTGATCTTACCTCAAAGACGCCGATGGTCCAAGCAATAAGATGTGAATAAAATCATCGGGAGTTCATCGATAGGCGTCCCTGTACGCCCGCAGCGAACCTTTTCCCCTGTTGATCCCCTTGAGCTGCTCGGCGGCTTCGTTTTTCGCCGCGCCGAGCGTCAGGCCGAGCCGCTGGTGCAGCATGAGGATCGATTCGCGGATCGACGCGTCCTGGAATTCAGCCGGATCGGCGTGCGCCAGGATCTGCTCGACCTCGTCGGCGAGAGCCTGGATCTCCTCTGTCCGACCGGTCTGAGCCAGAGATATCTGGCGATTCAGCAAGTCCTGGATTCTTCCGGCGGTCTCGGACATATCTTCGGCTCGTTCAGCTTTCTGCGGTGATGAGATTCTCGTTCAACTGGGCCAGGAGTATCGCCGCGTCCTGTTTGTCCGGTTCGCGTTCCAGGATGTCCAGAACCGCCCGGCGCGCATCGCCGAACCGACCTTCCCGGGCGTACAGCGTCGCCAGGCAAAACAGGACCGACGTGTCAGTCGGGTTGCGGTCCAGATAGACTTCCAGGAAGTGGATGATCTTGGAGAAAGTGCCCATTCTGCACGACACCTGGAACAGTCCCAGGAGGGCCACGAGATTGTCGGTGTCCAGTTCGAGACATTTCAGGTGCATGTCGAACGCCGCGGCGTGATCCATTCGCTTTTGATGGACCATCGCCAACCCGCCGTATGCCTCGGCGCAGTCCGGCTTGAGCCTGGCGGCGGTTTCAAAATGATCCTTGGCCTGGGCCAGCCGATCGTCCTTCAGCGCCATCGCTCCCAGGCCGACGTAAGGCTCGGGACTGTGCGGAGCCAGGGCTCCGGCCGCTCGATAGTGCTTTTCGGCCAGTTCGGCGTTCGACATGTCCGCGTAGCAGTCTCCCATTTGCGTGAGGATGCCGGCGTGGATGTCGGCCAGCGGCGTCGACGAAGGGTCGCCGGATCGGCGCCGGCCTGACATCGCCCTGGCCAAGTGAGCTTCGGACTCCTCGAATCGTCCCATCTCGTGCAGCAGCATCCCGGCCCTGGTCAGGGCCTGGGTGTTGAACGGATCGTCCAACAGGCATTGCTGAACCGAGTTGAGCTGATTCTGCATCGTCTCGCGGGGCTCGGCGTCCGGGGCGCCGTCGTCGACGGCTTGCCGTGATGTCTCATCCATGCTGTCTTGTCCTGTACCGCTCGCCATAGAGGTAGACTATGCAAATCGCGTGCCGATGCCGTTTTGTGAAGCCGCGCCTCCGCCGGCTAATCGTCCGCGGCGGCGCACACGACCCCGATATTCCTGAAAACATAGGGTTCGGTGCGATTGGAGGAAGGATTGGGACGAGATCTGACCCGCTGTGCGTATTTGTCTCCACGCGGTCTTTTGGTGCGCCTCGGGGGTCCGGGCGTATAGTTTTTCGACACGCGCCGCCGATCTGTTAGAGGAAGTCCAGCAGCGACAGGTTGATGACCTTGGCGCTTGAGGCCAGCACCATTTCATAGAGAGCCTGCGTGCGGGCCAGGTCGGTCGCCAGTTGCACGATGTCGGCGTCCTGCAGATCGGACCGCTGCATGTCCACGCCGTCCTTGATGTCGGCGACGGATGCCTGGAGATTCGCCACCGCCTGGAGCCTTCCGCCCACGGCGGTGGTGTCGGAGGCCATCGCACTTATGACTTCGTCGAGCGATTCGATAATCGAATCGTTTATCAGTTCGGTCTGCTCCCTGGTCGACAGGCCGCGATCGTTAACCAGAAGATCGCGTGCGGCGATCATGACCTCGAATATGTCGTTCGCTCCCGGCGTTCGAACCGGTTCTACGCCGGTTCGGGTCAGTCCCGCGGCGTTTACGTAGAGAATCCGCCCGGTCTGGGAGTCGGTGACCGCTTCATTGGCTCCGAACGCCGTGACCTCGACGGTGGTCTGCTGATCGTCTATCGAGAGATTCGCCGTGGCGGTGATCGGCACGATCGTCAGGCCCGCCAGTCCGCCGGCGAGGTTCGTCACGTCGACCCATGCCGCATCGCCGTCGGAATTGACTACCTTGATGTTCGTATCGTCGCCGCCGGCTCCGAAGGCGACATACGCGCCGTCGTCGAGCTTGATCCTGCTGTTGTCCGCGTCGATGGTGAGAGTGTGCGAGGTTCCGACTATGGTGTCTTCGGCGACCGAACTCGACCCGGCCTGCACGCCGGCGGGTCCGCCGTAAGTCGTTGTCCCGTGCGTCACCGTCAGCCAGACGTCGCCCCTTACCGTCGACGTCCCTGACCCGGCGGCGGCGCCGGTGTTTCCCAGCATCTGGGGAACTCCCCTGTTGTTTGCGCCGAACACCTCGCTGCCGATCATCGCCCCGGCCTGCTCGACCCCGGGCGCCACCGGCACTCCGGAGGAGGTCGACCCGCCCTGGTACGTCACGGCGGTTATCCTCCCGCCGGTCTCTTCCGCAACGTATGGGGGACTCTGGGTGTCATCGCCGCTGAAGAGCCTCTGTCCGAGCACTTCGGTGTTCGCAAGCCAGACCGCCTGGGAAAGCAGTTGGTTGATCGCCTCGCCGTTGACCTGTCGCTGAGCCTGGGTGTAAGTTTCCGAGCCGACCTGGATCAGCAGCGTCTTGACCTGGCTCAGCAGGTTCGACATATCCTGCATGACAGCCCCGGTCTGCTCGAGATTGGCCACCACCCGGCTGATGTTCTCGTTGTACGCCTCCAGCGACGCGCTCTGCGACTGGAGGCTCATGATCCGGTGGGTGTCGGTCGGGGCGTCTGAAGCCCGCACGATCCTCGATCCGGAGGCTGCCTGCTCCTGGAGGCTGGCGAGTGTCTTTCCGTGGGTTCTGAGCCCGGACATCATCTGATCGTGTATGGATCCCCAGCCGCTCATGCCGTTCTCTTTTCCCGGTTAAAGTATCTCATAGCAGGTCCATAAGCGCGCCCATGGCCTTGTCCTGGGCCGCTATGACCCGCGCCATTCCCTGGTACATTCGCTCCAGCGATATCAGTTTGGCGGTCTCTTCGTTGAGATCCACGCCGCTTATGTCGTCGCGCTGGCTGTTCAACTGCAGCATCACGCTCTCGAGGCTGTCGACCCGGGCTTCCCGCACTACGACCGACTGCCCGACGCCGGTTACGATTCCGCGATAGTAGTCCCTGATCGACATGTCGCCGAGACCGGCGAGCATGTCCTGGCCGATTGCGATCATCTGCTCGATGTTCGTCTTGTCGGTCATCTCGGCTCCGCTGGAGCATGCAAATCGCTTTCCCGGCTCAGCCAGAACGTCCTGGCGAACGTAGATGTTCGCGGCGGTCGATCCGGTGAAGAACGAGTTCACTCCAGCGGCGGCCAGAAATCCGGCGGTGTCGGTGTCGGCAAGGGCCTGGATCGTGAATTCGTCGCCGTCGTTCAGTTGGCCGGCGGTGATCGTCGCGGTCATTCCCAGCCCAAGGTCCAGCCGATCACCGGCGGCGTATCCCTGTCCGATGTTCACAGTTTCAACAAGCTGCGCCGCCTCGTCGCGGATCTCGATCGTCATCCCGGCGTCAACACCAACCTGCCCGGAACCGACAACCCTGCAGGTGTAGATCTGATTGGCCGCACCTGAATAGATCCCTGCCAACTCGACTGTCGCATCGCCGGTGATCGCGCTTGTGTGCGGGTCGGCAAGCAGCGCCGGCAGGAAGTCGAATTTGAATCCCGCGTCGGATTCGATTTTCAGCGCCGAATTGACGACCGACGCCGACAGTCCGGCCACGGCGTCTATTTTCGCCGCCATGTCGGACAGCGTGTCGGTCGGGTCGACGACAATCTCGCTGCGCGTCGCGGCGCCTGAGGATTCCTCGGTGATGCGAACGTATATGCTCCCGGCCTGGACCGGCGGGGACCACTGTCCGCAGCCGCCGGATCCGACCGGCACGCCGGTGAGTTCAGTGAATGATCCCAAAGCGCCGACGCCTTGAGTGTGTACGCCGTTGACGGCTCCGGCGATCTGCTCGACGAGCGTGTCCAGCCGACCGCGGAGAGAACCGAGAATGTCGTTGTTGATCGACATCATCGCCCCGATTTCGCCGCCGCAGGGAGTAGTCCGCCAGACTCCCGCATCTTTTGTCCCGATGCCCAGTTTTCCGTCGCCGTCGCGGACAATTTCCAGCTCCATGACCGCCGAGGTGCTGACAACCGGCGCGCCGGATGCGGATATCGACAGCGACTTGGCCGAACCGTACGAATCGCTGTTGATCTGGATGTCGGCCAGTTCGGCCAGTTCGCGGACCGCCTGGTCCCGTTTATCGCTGAGGATGTTGTTTGAGCCCCCGCGAATGGAGACCGAGACCATTTGCTTGGTAAAGTCGTTGATCTCATAGCACAGGCTGTTGAATTTCCGGACGTTCTCTTCGGCCTGCATCCGGACCTGGTTTTCGACGTCCTCGAGGAATCGCCCGATATTGCGGAACTCACCTGCGACCGCATCGCCGGCCCACACCGCCTGGACCCGCATCGCCTCGTTCTTGGGGTCGGACGAAAGCTCCGTCAGGGACGTAAAGAAGTGATCGATGGCTCCGGCGAGCCCTCCCGTGCCGACGTCGCCGAATGCGGCTTCTATCGTCTGCAGCACGCTGAGCTCTTCGGAGGCCTGGCTGAGATTGCCCTGCTGGCGGGTGATCTCCATCTCCAGCAGATTGTTGATGCTGCGTCGAACGGAACTGATCTCCGCGCCGCCGATACCGACGCCGCCGTACCTCCTGAGGACCACCGGGTCGACGACCGCCTCCTGACGGTGATATCCTTCAGTATTCGCGTTTGCGATATTCGTGCTGACCAGGTCGATCATTCCCTGGGCGACCCGCAGTCCGCTTAGACCTATTCCATAGCTGCCCATAGGTTATCTTTCCATATCCAGAATTCCGGCGTCGGCCCGCCAGCGGTCCGAACCTTCAGCGTCATAAGTCACCACCGATCCCGCGGGCGAGAGCTGATCGAGCATCATGCCGGTTATTCGAGAGCACTCGGTCAAGAGAACAGTCGTCTGCAGGTGCTGCCTGCGGAACTCGCGGACCTTTTCGCTTATCCGGCTTCTCCTGGCGGCCAGCTCCGTCGACCGCGGTTCGGACAGGCGCCCGATCAGCCAGGACAGGGTGAACCGCGACGGATCGCGCCCGAACCCGCCCGCCAGGGCTCGGCGAAGGGCCTGGAGCGTTCGTGCCAGAAGCGTCTGGGTCTCCTCGGCGCGCTCGATCTCGATCAGCATCGCTTCGATCGCTTCGTTGTCGTCGCGAAGCAGCATCTCCGAGAGGCTCGCAAGCTGCGCGCGCTTGGCGTCCAGCAGCCCGGCCTGGTCGTCCAGGACAGCCATCAGGTCGTCAACGGTCGATTCTATTTCAAACGGCGTCATAGTTCCTGCTCCAACGTCGGCGCCGGCGGGCCGTCCTGCGGCGAGCCGGTGCAGTACTGCTGAATGTCTTTCCAAAGCCCCAATCCGCCGCTGTCGGCGACTTCTTCAGCCAGGAACGACCAGAAGATGCCCTGCATCTGTTTCGACGGCCCGCTGCTGAGCAGCCCCGAGTCGTCGATCGTGCGCGACATCTCCTGCATTAGCTGATGGATCAGGATTGACTCGAAGTCCTTGGCCGCCTGGGCCATGTCCTCATCTTCGCCGCCGGCGGACTTGACCAGACGATCGATCCGGGGACTGTTATTCCCCAGCGGAAGCTGAGCCGGATTGAATGGAATCTGAAAATCGCTCATTGGATGCTCCTACATGATCTTCAGTTTCGCCTGGAGGGCGCCGGCCTTGGACAAAGCGTCGAAGATGGCGATCAGATCGCCCGGCGTCAGGCCCATTGCGTTAAGCGCCCTGGCCAGTTCGGCCACCGAAATCTGGCGCGGAACCACGTGCAGCGTTGCCCCTTCCTCCCTGGCCTCGATCTTCGTTCGGTTGACCTTCTCGGTCGTACCGGCCTCCGACAGGGGCGGGGGTTGGGAGACGACTTCCTTTTCCTGCATTATGATCGACAGGTTACCGTGGGCGATTGCGACCATGGAGATCCCGACGTTCTGTCCGACGATGACCGTTCCGGTCCGCTCGTTGACCACGACGACCGCGGGGATGTCGACTTCGACTTTCAGATTGTTCACGTCCCGCACAAACCCGACGAGCTTGGCCTTGGTCAGCGTCTTGGGTACTTCGATCTGCACTGTCGCGGCGTCAACGGCGTGGGTGCTGCGCGGGAAGCGTTCGTTTATCGCCTTGGCCATTCGCTCGGCGGTGGTGAAGTCGGGATTGCGGAGTTGAAGGGAGATCCGGCCGTTGACGACGAAGTCCGACAGCTCCTCCCGCTCGACGGTCGCTCCATTTGCGATCCGCCCGACGGTCGGGTGATTCTTCGTAACCGAGGCCGATTGGCCCGAGCTTCCGAATCCGCCGACCGAGAGCGAGCCCTGGGCCACTCCGTATGTCTGTCCGTCGGCTCCCATCAGCGGCGCCATTATCAGCGTCCCGCCCCTGAGGCTGGACGAGTCGTCGATGGCCGACACCGTCACGTCCATCCTGCTGCCCTTGCGCGCGAAGGCGGCGAGGTCCGCGGTGACGAGCACCACGGCGATGTTCTTGCTGGTCACCGCCGTGGGGGTGACAGTCGTCCCCCCGTGCCGCAGGACGCTGGTGAGCATCTGGCGGGCCAGCGGAGAATCGTCGCCCGTTCCGTTGAGGCCCACAACGAGCCCCTGGCCCCACAGCGGGTTGCTCCGCACGCCGTTGATCGAGGCGATGTCCTTGATCCGTTCGGCGCTGACCGGGGCGGCGGTCAGCATCAAAACGCCAAGCAATATTGCAGTATGCTTCGGCATGTAGTGTCTCTCCCGTCTCGGCGTTCGATTAGAACAGGTTCAGCCACGTAAGGACTCTGTCGAACAGGCTCCGCTGCGTGAATTCCTTCTCCACGCCGGTCTTCTTGAAAGCGATCTTAAAGTCGGCGACCGATTTGCTGGAAACGCTGTTGGCGAAGGTTATGTCGCTGGGACGGACCACGCCGCTGACCTGGACGATGCGATTGTCGCCGGCGGACTTCCGCTCGCGCGAACCGACGACGACCATATTGCCGTTGGGCAGAACGTCGGAGACCGTCACCGTGATCTCGTCGGTCAGCACATCCTTCTGCTCGTACTTGCCTTCGCTGTCCTTCTCACGCTTAAAGGCCAGGGACATGTCGAGGTTCGTATTGGGCGACTTGAAGTTGTGCCCCGGCTTCAGCAGGCTGATCAGATACGGCAGGGTCAGCTCGCCGCTGGCGTCGGCATCGTGCTTGGTCTCCTTCGACAACTCGCGTTTGCTCTCGTTGTCGATCGTCGTACGCTCGTCGATGATGATCTTGAGGATGTCGCCGACTTTCCGGGCCGTGTCGTCGGCGTGAGGAACGCGACGGCAGGCCGCTTTGGCCCATATCGATCCGCCAAACGCCGAACCGGACATGACAAGGACGGCAAGCACCGTCAATACAGTTGATCTGAATGCTGCTTTCATTTTCCACCTCTCGTGTTGTAAACCGGACTGACCGTGCCGTCGGAGTTCACCCTGGCCAGGACAATTCGCTTGCTGTCGGCGTTGCGAACCTTGATCGTTTCTCCGACGCGCCCGTCTTCGAGGGCCTGCCCGGCGGCGACTATCGCAAAACCGGCCATTTGAATCTTCATCCGGACCGACTTTCTCCTGCGAACGACGACTGTCGTCTTCCTGGTTGTCCACAAACTCCGAGCCACGACGGCTCCGGCCCGAACCGCCCGGGAGCACGTCATCCCGTACGGCGAGATCCACCGGGGCGCCTGCCGCAGGACGCTGACGACTTCGATCCGCGTGTTCTGCGGAGTAATCACTCCACCGGCGGGGATATCTCTCGCAGCCACCAGCTTTCGCATGGAATAGAGCTGCTTGAAAAGCACGCGGGCCAGACCCACCTGCCGGTTTCCGCGGAGAGCGACAATCTCAACTGACAAGCATCCGCCGGACAGTTCCGAACCCAGGCGGGGCTGGAGCCTGACATCCCCGTCGCCCGGCGCCAGGAGATCCTCGGGCTTTCGCAGCAGGCGCCATTTGCACTGACCGTCAAGCGGGCGGGTCTTGTTGATGAAGGCCTCGGCGATCCGCGACAGAACCCGCGACTCGAAGACCTTCTCGCCCCGCGTCACTGAAACATTCTCAGATCCTGTGAAACTCACCGCCGATGCGCTTATGCCGTTTGCGGCCAGACGCGACAGAATCGTGCGGCGATCGACGACAATCTTCTCACCGGACCATGGTCGGCGTCCCATGGCGATATCCGAAGCCTTCGCCGCCAGGGCGGTGTCGGAGCTTCGAATGACGCCAAGATCGCCGAGCCGAATCGTCTTGCCGTTGACGACGACGGATCGGGGCAGGTGCATTTTCACCGAGACCGCCTTCTCGGCCAGCGCGCCCGCGGCGCACGCCAGCAGCAGCATCATGCCGATTCGAACTGCAATTCCATTTTTCATTCGCACATCCGTGTCTTGTTTTCGCCGTCAGGCGTTAACTGAAAGCCGCCGTTTACGTAAGCAGCCGGTTGGCGGTTGTGAGCATTTCATCGCCCGCCTTGATCGCCCGGGAATTGGTCTCGTAGGCTCGCTGTGCGGTGATGAGGCTGACCAGTTCGGTGACCATCTGGACGTTGGACTTCTCCAGGAAGCTCTGCTGGAGGCCTCCGGCCCCGTCTTCGCCGGGGTTTACGGTGATCGGCGATCCGCTGGCTGCGGTCTCGGCCAGCAGGTTCCCGCCCTCGCTGGACAAGCCGGTGGGGTTGGGGAATCTGGCCAGGGTGATCTGACCGGCGGCGGTGGATGTTCCGTCGCCGCTTGTCAGGGTGACCGTTCCGTCTACGGCTATGCTGACGCGGGTGGTGTCGGACGGCACGGTTACCGCCGGTTCGATAGTGTATCCGCCTGAGGTGACCAGACTGCCCGCCGCGTCGAGCCTGAGAGAGCCGTCGCGCGTGTAGCGGGTATCGCCGCCGGGTCCGGTGACCTGGAAGAAGCCGTCGCCCTGGATCGCCACGTCGAGGCTCCGTCCGGTGTTTTGCAGTTCGCCGTTGGTGAAGACCTTGAGCGTGGACGCCGGGCTGACGCCGCTTCCGATCTCGAAGCCGCTGGGAGCGGTCACGCCTGAGGCGATCTCGCGGCCGGGCTCCTTGATCTTCATGTACATCAGGTCCTGGAAGTCGACCTGGCTTCGCTTGAAGCCCACGGTGCTTATATTGGCCAGGTTATTGGCGATGACGTCAACAATCATCTGCTGGGCCGTCATGCCCGTAGCGGCCGTTGAAAACGCCCTTAGCATAGCAGTCTCCTAATACATCAGCCCATCGCGACCTGGATGATGCTCTTCATCCGGTCGTCCTGGGCTCCGATAGTCTTGAAATTAGCTTCGTACAGCCGGCTCAGCGTTATCAGGTCGACAAGCTCCTCGACGGCGACAACGTTTGACGCCTCCTGAAAATGCTGATAAACCGTCGCCTCGGAGGCGTTCGTCGGCTCGACGCCGTCGGGGGCCTTGAAGGACACTCCGCCGGCGGGAATCAGCTTCGAGGCGTCTTCGAACTCCACGATCCTGAACGCTCCCATGTTCTGTCCGCCGCCGGATATCGATCCGTCCCTGGCGACATTGACCGCGTTTGCCCCGACGTTAGGCGGGATGACCAGCGGCCCGTTGCGCCCGGCGACGAGCCTTCCGCCGCCGTCGACGAGTTGCCCCTTGGAGTTGGCCCGGAACACGCCGTTTCGCGTGTAGACCGGACCCTGCGGCGATTCGATTACAAAGAAGCAGTTCTTGCCCTCCAGGGCGCAGTCCAAAGGCCGACCGGTCCGCACCAGGCGGCCCTGACCGAAATCGATCGTAACGTGATCCTGGAGTTCGCCGGTCGACGAATCGGAGTCGCCGGTCTGCGACATCGAACCGATCTGGCGCTTGAATCCCGCGGTGTTGGCGTTGGCCAGATTGTGCGTGATGGCGCGGTAGTGCCGCGTCAGTCCCGCCGCATTAGTTCCTGTCGCATTTATTGGGATACCCATTTTGCGTTTCTTTCAGCGGGGTCCTAAACCACCGCCATCTCCGCTTTGGGGCTGCTCTCGCCGGCGGCGTCCGCACGGTCGGCAGTCCCGGCCGCCAGGTTCGTCGCACGCGTCAATTCGGCGATCCCGGCCTCATCCAGCTCAATAAACTCAACAGCGACATACGGTCCGCCCGAACGATCGGTCACGATCCTGCGGACCTTTGTCAGACCTTGAACGGATTTGTCGCCGCCCAACTGCACGCGAAGGAGGATTTGCTGTCCGATCTCGACGCTGGCGGGGAGCTTGACCAGAAGCCCCGGACCGGCGATCTCGCGGATATCGACGTCCATGAACTCCATCGGAGCGTCGCACGAATCGACGTGGAAGGGAACGGTTGTTCCCGTGGCGGACATTTTCGTGGGAACTCGCGGGAATCTGCGGAAATTGACGGCCCTGAGTTCGTTGGAGTGCTCTACCGAAACCTTGTGTCCGTCGCACTGAATCACGCGAACGTCGAATTCCCAGGCCCGCCGACCGCGAGCGTACTGTATCGACAGTTCGTCGCCGTCGCGCCGGGCCGTCGGCTCCTGGTCGGCGGTTAGCACCAGTTCGGTGCGGCTGTTGGCCGTTACTGTAGCCTTGACGGATTTCCTGTCGCCAATCGGCGAGATGAACACCTTGGATCCGATCTCGATCCGGCGACTGGAGCGGATAATATCCAATTCGTCGCCCTCGTCAACGGCGCCGAAACCGAGCTTGGCGTGCACCGATATCATCATATTCTGCAAGTCAAACTGCGATCTGTCGGGCAGCGCCGCAACCGGCTGGGCGGTAAGGAAGCCCAGCGCCGCGGCGTTGAATGCGTCTTCGTCGGCGAAAATGACTCCCGGGTCCTTCATGCCGGCGTGCCTGGCCAGACGCTCCAGCAGGACTATCTCTCTTTCCCGCAACCCGGGCTGCCGGCACAGCTCCGCAAATCGAGCCCACTTGCGCCGCTCGCGCCTACGCAGATGAATCAACGAGGCGATCAGACCCACGACAGCCAGAAGTCCCAGGGCGACAAGAGTCCACCACAGCAGGTTTGCATACCCGCCGGACCCGCCGCTGTTGCGCATGCCCCGCCAGCGATCAATTGGGCTGGAGGCCTGCGCCAGGAGCGCCAGCCGGTTAATTATCATCATATGTTCGATCAAAACCCCTGACTCCTTTCAGCTATCGAATCAGGCTGGACAGCTCTCGCAGGATTTCATTCGCCACTCGAATCGTTCGAGCACTGGCCTGGAATCCGTTCTGGGCCTGGATAAGGTTCACGAACTCTCCGGCTACTTCCACGTTCGACTCCTCGAGCGATCCGCTTCGCACCGAACCTGCTCCGCCGCCGAGGCCCGTTGTCGGGACCGGGTCGCCGGAGTTGCCCGAGGCGGCGAGGTAGTTGTTGCCCAACGCCGTCAGACCGGCGGGGTTCTGGAACGTAGCCAGCTTCAGGGACGCGATTTCCTTGCGAATGCCGTTGGTGAACAGGCCCATTATCATGCCTTCGCGACTGGCGGTAAGAGCGGTCAACTGGCCCGAGGCGTAGCCGTCCTGCCCCCTGGCCGAGACCGTCGTGCTGCCGCCGGTCAGCGTCACGCCGTCGTTTTCGCCGATCGTGCCGAAATCCAGAGCGATCGTTCGCGGAGTGCCCGGATCGTTGGCGAAGGTGACTGTCAGCGACTGATCGTCGGCCGGCGAGCCGCCCATCCCGCCGAAACTGCCGTCGGTCAGGAACGTGATCCCGTTGATCCGCCTGTCGGTCAGTTCGGCGACCCCGCCGGTGATGCTCGTCAGCACAAGGTCCCAGGTGTTGGCCGTCGATGTCTTTACGAACGAGGCCGACATCACGTGCCCGATGCCCTGGGAGTCGAAGACCTCGACGTCGATGTTCTGCATTCCTTCGCTGCCCGGGGTCAGCACGCGGAAATACTCGGGCAGTTCAAACGATCCGGCGCCGGTGTAAGACAGCATCATGTCTGTCTTGCTGTACCCCGCCGAGTCGTCCTGCAACTGCAGTTGTCCGTTTACGATCTTGGCCGTCGATCCGCCGTAGGCTCCGGAGATCGCCCCCAGCAGGTCGCCTAGCGTATCGGTCGCCGCGTCAACGACCGTGTAGGCGGTGTTGACGGCATTGCCGGCCTTGTCGAAGCCGGTGATGCCGATCTGGTCGCCGTTGGCCAGCCCGACCATCTGATCGAGATTCGTAAGCCTGGTCGCCGCGGCGACCGGGGCGCCGCCGGCGGTGTAGATCATTCCCGACGACATCAGGTTGGTCGTCGGCGGAACGACATCGGCGCTGAGGTTGCCCGAGTACGTTATTTCGCTGGTCGGCTTTGCCGCCAGCGTCATCGCGTACGGTATGCGAATGTTGCTGTCGATGGCGCTTTGGAATCCCTCGGCGACTCCTTCGTAGCCGATCCTCTGGACGCGGTAGCCGGTGCTGGGATCGACCAGGTAGTTTTGCGAATCGACGGCGAACGCTCCGACGCGGGTGTAAACGTCCTTGGCGCCGTCGTTCAGGACGAAGTAGCCCGAGCCCTCGATCGCCATGTCCAGGTCGCGCCCGGTGTTCATCAGGCCGCCCTGGCTCATTACGCGGTCCACGCTGGCCAGACCCGCTCCCGATCCGATCTGAACCGGGTTGGTGCCGCCGGTGGCGCCGGTCGGCTGGGAAGCTTCGCGGAGCGTTTCGCTGAGCAGTTCGGCGAACGTTACGCGGCTGGACTTGAAGCCCAGAGTGTTGACGTTGGCCAGGTTGTTTCCCGCAACGTCCAGCATCTGCTGGTGAGCTTTCATACCCGAAACGCCTGATGATAGTGCGCTGCCCATTTGTATATTCTCCTATGCGTTGCGTATCGCTTATTTCGCTATCGATAAGATCCGATCGAGACCGATTCCCTGATCGCCGACGGAGACCATTACTTTTCCGTCTATCATCGCCACGCCGTCGACCCTGCCGCTGGCCAGTTCGTCGCTGTCGGCGGGCATATAGGCGACCTGCTTGTCGATTATCCCCGCCGCCTGGGTCACCTGCGCCGTCCGCAGCGCTTCGGTGAACGTGGCGTTCATGTTCTCGAGGTGTTGGAGCTGCGAGAGCTGAGTCAACTGGTTGGTCATCTCGTCGCTGCTCATCGGTTCGAGCGGATTTTGGTTCTGCAACTGCGTAACCAGCAGCGTCATGTAGTCGCCGCCGATGTCAGCCGATGATTTTGTGACGCCTGCCACGCCGGATATGCTGCTCACTGTGTTCTCCTAGATCCAGACATTGATCGAATCGCTTCCGATCGCCATTAGTTCGCCTCGATGCTCATCGGGGTCGTCAGGTTCGCCCGGCAAGGCCCCGTCGGCGGTGAATTCCTGATTCGGGGCGCTCCAGCGCCCGTCGCCCGGTCCGTGCTGGCCGGACTGCTGCGAAAACCAGCCCGAATCGCGCTGGGAGTCCTGGCTGAGCGAAACATCCATGCGTTTCATTTCAACGCCGGCCTCAGTCAGACGCCCGATGATGTTCGGGGCCTCGCGCTGCAGTTGGCTGAGCGTTCGCGGGTTGTCCACGTCGAGCACTCCGCGGACCTCGTTTCCGTCCATACGCAGTTTGACGCAGACTCTGCCCAATTCCGGAGGATCCAATCGGATCACGATCTCCTGTCCGTTGCGATCGGCGCTGGCGCGGAAAGCGTCGGCGATCTGCCTGACCGGTGAAGCGGTTTCAACCGCTCTGGGGCCTGCGGCTTCAGCGGACAATACGCCTTCAGTCGGCGCCGCGGTCTGGGGGATAATGCGGCCGGCGGCCGGTCCGGAAAACTCGTTGACGGATGTTTTCGCCTGACGATCGGTCATCTGCGACAGCACAGCCAACCGACTTGCAGAGATGTGCGGTCCGTCAGGTCCGGCGATCTGAGCCTGATGCAACGAGTTGTTCTGGAGCTTAGCGCTGTTGCGGACCGAGGCTCCGGTGTTCGGCCCGGGGGCCTGACCGGTCTTGGCTCCGGCGGGCTGGACGCCCTGCTTCAGGCCGAGCGAGAACCGCTTCAGGGCTTCGCCGTCGACCGCGGTATTGGGATCGACCGCAGTCTTGGGCATCGCAATTCCCGCATCGTCGGCGGCGGATCGTGAGGCGTTCTTCATGATCGCCGAAGCGCTTTGGCTCTCAGATCCCTCGATCGAAGAGGCCTTTGCCGAAGCCTTGAGAATCTCGCGGTGATTGGCGGCCAGTGCGCTGGCCGAGTGAGCAATCTGTTCGAGTTTCGCGGCATTGACCCCAGCAGCGTTCAACGCAAGCTCGGGGGTCGCCGACTGGCTCCTGGCTCCGACCTGCGGCTCGGTTTGGCCGGCGTTGGGGGCGATCGCCTTGGTTTGTGCGGCGTTCTTGCCGGCGACGGCTGGGTCCGATTGCCCGGCGGCCTGAAGGATCGCCGCGAAGACCGCTTCGGAACCTACGGGAGCGGATTTGGCGACATGCTGGGTGACGACATTCTGATCGGTAAGAACGGTCTGTTCGCCGGTCAGCTTGGCCCTGTCTGTTTTCCGGTCGGTCTTTCGGCTATTGGCCGCAGGCTTGCTTTCGACCTGACCGACAGGCGTCTCGGGTCGCACACGAGCCTTGGCGTCCGCATCGGGATGTGCGGCGGCTTTGGGCTGCTGATCGGACCTGTCGGCAACAGCGCGGCCGGGGGACTTCTTTGCCGGCGCAGCATTCGCCGCGGACTTGGGCGGCGCTGTCAAGTTTGCTAGTGATGCATTCATAATCGCAGGCCGGACGGACCGGCTATATCGCTCACCTCATATGCAAGCGGTGTGCCAATCCCGTAAGAAACTTGATCGCCCCGGCCATAACATACGCGACAGACACATCTTAGGTGCACGCACCGATCCCGCGGCTCTGCGGAAGCCCGGCATGTGAGCTGGGGAGATGCGGAAGATTCTTCCGCGCCCCCGGAAGAACTTTCCGCCTTGGGAACAATCAAGTTCCTCCGGGGGGCCTGTCGATAGGATGGGTAGGGATAATCTGCGTACTGATTAGAAAGGCGCCCTGGATGTTGAACGCCGGTCCATATCGGATCAGACTGACTGCGACTGTTCTCGTCGCAACGGTTGTTGTCTGCATTTGCCCCTCCGGATCGGCCCAAAGCGATCTGCGGCTCGGATCGGTCTACTACCAGGTGCTCTACGCCGACAAGCGGCTGGCGGATCTGCCAAAGGTCCCCGAAAGCAACAAGGGCGTACAAAGCGTTCTCCGAATCGCGACTGTCGGCTCAAGTAACCCGTCAGGCGGAGTTCGGATCCTCTCGACCCGGAGGTCCATATCCCGGCAAAGCAGCCTGGATCGGACTTACCGCACGCAACTGACCTGGGACGGCAAGGCCTGGATCGGCAATCCGTACGACCGCGTCGAGAAGCTAGCCGGCGTCTTGAGCACCGACGATTTGCGCCGCAAGGTAAGAATGAGGCCCCGCGCGGGTCGGCGTCACCCGCTGCTGGCGTCATTGTATGATCTGCGGAACCGGCGCACATTTTGGCGCTGGGCGGCGATCGACGTTGAAGCCGACATGTTCGAACATGCCGGGACGCCGCGCGCGGGAAAGAAGCGCTGGGACCTTGCGGCCGTCCGGAACGTGCAGCGACGGATCGACAATTCGATTCTCAAGCACGAAAAGGCGCTGGCGAAACTCGCCCAAGAAGGCCAACTGGGCAAAAACTTCAAGCTGAAGGACCCCAAGCCGCTCAAGTTCCCGGCTCCGACTGGAACAGTCGCCATTTCGCGGCTAGACGACAAGTGGAAATCGGCAGTCGGGACAGCAAAGCCCATAGAGCCCATCGCGGCTCCGGCCCATCGACAGTTGGTCTGGGCGATGCCCCCCGAGCGGGGACGAAGAACCTATCATGTGACGATGGCCCACGCCGAAGCCGGCGCGCTGGGGGCTTTCTATTACGTGGCGTATTGCGATTCAACCGGCGACGGCAGGCCCGATACGCCGATCGCTCGATCGGCTCCCGCCCGATCCGAAAGGCCCGCACAGTGGACCGCCTGGTCATTCGTCACCCGCGCCAAACGCGTGTTTATCGGACACGCCTGGGTCAATCCGGATACTGCCGTCTTCTGCACGCGCACCGCGGGGGCGCAATGGCGGGGATCAAAACTGCAGGCCTTCATCGCCGCGGGGCTGAACGAACCGCCGAAGCATCCGGTCGGTCCGTACATCGGAAATTTCCGCGCGTATTGCGTCCCGGCTCCGCTGAAACCGGCGTCGCACCCGGCGACCAGGCCGCACGGCGACCGCTGATTGTCGAATCATATGGTGACGTTGACGATTATCGCCGGTATCTCTGAAATGCTCCCCTTGAGGTTCTGTTCGTATCTCGCCGCACATCGTCCGTCGCATCTCAGCCCGCCGGGGCGTCTGTCCACGTCGACATAGACCGCGGCTGCGACACGCCGATCCGGTCTGCGGGGCACGTGAACTATGGCACGGGTTGGCCTGTTGGTCTCCGATGCGCTTTTTCCGGGCATAATGTCCCTCACGCGCGCTCTTTTGCGCGCAGCTTGAATCCCAATACTCTTCCATCAACGATAGTCTACGATATGGATTCATGCACGCCAAGTTCCCGCGCAAATTTGTCGCCATGTTTCTATTGTCGCGCCCCGCGAGCCTGGAGCTGCTGGGCCTGGCGGACCTCCTCCGCCGGCGCCTGGACAAGCTGCTGAAGACCGACGGTCTGATCGCCGCGGCCTCAAAGCGCCGCACCGGAAGGGATGCGGCTCTCAGGGCGATGCTGTCGGCAACGGATTCCCGAGACACCGCAATAGCAATAGGGCCGGCTCGGTCGCCGAATTCGAGGACATCCCACAAATGCAGGTCAATAGGGCAGCGTCCATGATTGTCGCACCAGTCCCCTATTGTCACCGGCTGAAGACAGTAAGTTCAAGTCAGATCATCAGATTCACTTGTTGACCATCGGCATTCGAGGCGTCAGAGTCTTTGGCTCCGGCATCGATCAAGCCTTCGGGAGCCAGGCCGCTGAAGACCAATTCGGCGTATTCGCGCAGGGCCCGCCTGAGCTCGGCATTAACGCCCTGATACTGCTTATTCAGATTCTCCATCGTAACTGAATGCGATCCCTTGTGGCCCGATTCGCCTGAGCCTCCCGGATCCGGACTCAGGACGTCTTGGGCCAGATTGCGCAGATTATCGCAGAATCCCGATAACGCGCCGTCGTACTCCCTCTTTATATTGTCCATTGTCTGCGAGACCAGCGTCTCGTAGGTCTTCTCGCCGACAAGACCGCTTCCGGGGCTCAGTACGCCGAACGCGAACTCGCGCAGCCCGTCTGAAAAGTTCGCCAGCGCGCCGGACGACTGCTCGGCGACTGGGGGGTTAACATCCTGCCGGGACGCCGCTTGAGTCCGCCGGCCTGACCGTGCGTGCGACGTGTCGGCCGTATTTGTCATCGGGCCGCGACGGTCGGCCATATTCACGCTGGACACTGCTCCGAAATCACTCACCTTTCTCTCCTCCTTCTTCAAACGCCTCCGAACTATACCTATCCACATGTTACAATCCGATCCTTGTGGATGCCAATCATTTTCCGCTTCCCTCATATGCGGCGTCATATACTCAGCCCACACCTGATCTTAGACCGTCCCATCATGTTTCCTTATAATATCTCAAGACCCGTCAATCGATAGTCGACTATATGTATATACAGGCGCCGTACGATACGCCAGGCATGGTTAACAAGGGCCGGGTAAAGGGAATACCTAATATGAGTTTCGCCGACACCGTTGGGGCCAAAGAGGCCCAAAGCACTGAATTAATTGCTGTTACACAGCATGAGAGAGTAACTCTGGCCGCAAGTTTCATGTGCGAACACAATGTCGGGAGCCTTGTTGTCATTGCAGACGACGATGACGACACGATGGTCGGCATTGTCACCGAACGCGACATAATCAGGTGGATCGGCAACGCGTCCCCCGAGACTTATTTTCAGCCGGTACGGGATATTATGACCAGGGATGTCGCATCCTGCAAACCCGGGACCCGCGTCATCGACGTACTTGCAGAAATGAAATACCGCCGCATACGACACATGCCCGTAGTCCACAAAGGCAAACCCGTGGGAATGCTTTCGTTACGCGATCTGCTGGAAGACTGCGTCAATTCGATGTCGTCGCTCAGGCACGTGTGACCGGATTTGGCGGAACCAGGATCGGTCACACACCGCCGGTAGCGACAGCGAATACGGATTGACCGCGGATTATATCACGTCTATGCCGGTTTCTTCATAAGACAAGCACATGTAATCGTCTATCAGGCTGTCGCGATTACCCCTGCTTCTCGCGCCGCTTGACCCAGCCGACCATTCCGAGCCCCATCGCGCCAAGTACGATGGCTGCGGAGATACTCAAGACAAGAGTCTGCCCCGTCGACGTCGGACTGTTCATCCCCGACGCGAGCCGCCCGTTCGGAGTAGTGCCCGACAGAGCAAGGAAGATCCGCCGACAGTAGCCGCCGATCACCGCCGGGTCCTTCGGAGCCGGATCGGGAATATTGCGTTGGTCCTGTCGCGATACGACTCGTACTCGGGTCCGTACTGTTCGACAAGAGCAGCCTCTTCGTCCCGAATGAACACTCGAAACGCCGCGTAGGCGACCAGCGGGGCCGGAAGCGTGAGCCACGATCGAAACGCGATCGCCGCTCCGGGCACGATAAGCAGGATCGCCGAAGCGTACAGCGGGTGACGAACGATCGAATACAGTCCGCTTGTGACCAGAGCCCCTCTGGATATCCCCTTCCTGAGGCTCAACAAGGCCGCGCAGTACACCAGTATTCCCGCGACAATCAGCAAGCCCGCAACGATCCAGCAGGTCGCGAACGACACCTCCGCTATCTCGAATCGCCGATACGTCAGGATGTGCACCGCGACCGATGCGGTGAAGTAAGCGGCGGTCGCAAGACCCCATTTGGGGCCGGCGACAGGTTGTCCGCGATTGTCGGGCATGTTGCGGTGATTATCCGTCGAATCACGTCACGGCGCCAGCACTGTATGGCTCCGATCGTTCAGGAAGCCGCCTGCTCCGTCGGCTCGGGGGCCATGAACTTCGCCGTAGCGAGAGCTTTGACCTGTCCGTCCTGTATAAGTTCGGCTTCGGTGATATACAACGGTCGGGATTCCCGCTGAATCCGACCGCGCACGATCGCGGTCCGACCGACGAGCACCGGGTGGCGATACCGCACCTTCAATTCGCCGGTCACCCCCGCGGCTCCGCTGGCGAAGATACAGTGCGTCATAGCCCCATCCAGAAGCGCGGATATCACCCCGCCGTGTATCTTGCCCCGGTAGCCTTCAAACTCCCTGTCGCAGCGGAAGAACGCCTGGACTCCGCCGCCGGACAGCGGGATGAACCGCACGTGGAGACCTCTGTCGTTGCACGATCCGCAGACCACGCAGTTTTTGTGCATATCGACGGTCGCCGCGGGCTGCTTGTCGTCAGTGGTCGCAGACATTGGCTCCAGTCTCCAAACTGCCGCCGAGGTACGCCGCGACAAGCTGCTCCGGTTCGTCGGCCGGCGCCCCCACGACAACGGTTATATTGTTCCGAGCGAACAACTGCTGAGCCCGCGAGCCCATTCCGCCGGCGATTATCACGTCGGCGCCCTGCTCGCCGAGCCAGGCCGGAAGCACGCCGGGTTCGTGGGGCGGCGGGGTCAACAGCGTCTTGCCGACGATGCTGTTGCTCTCGTCAGTATCCAACAGCGCAAACTGCTCGCAGTGTCCAAAATGCATGCAAAGGCGTCCTGACGCCAGAGGTATCGCAATCTTCATTTCGTGTTATTCCTTGTTGTTCCAGCCGTGTTCAATAACGCCCCGACATTGCGCCAGAGGCTCCTTGTCTCCGCGGCGACCCCGTTTGCCGAGTATTCCACAACCGACAGTCCCGCGATCTGGGCCTCGGTCACCGTCCGGTCGTAACGAATTCGCCCGGCGAATATCAATCCCAACTCCTCGGCTCGGATCTGAATCCGAGCGGCGATTTCCTCGTTTATGTCCCATTTGTTCACGCAGACCGCGCCGCGAAGCCCGAAGTGGGCGATCAATTCGGCGACGCGCTGGAGATCGTGAACGCCGCTGACTGTCGGCTCGGCGACAACGAGGACAAGATCTGCGCCGCCTATCGAGGCTATGACCGGACAGCCGATCCCCGGCGAGCCGTCTATTATCACCAGGTCGCACCCCCGGTCTTCGGCGATCCGCCGCGCTTCGTCGCGAACGACGCTGACCAGCTTTCCGGAGTTGGATTCGGCGATCCCAAGCCTGGCGTGAACCATCGGTCCGCAGCGGGTCTCGGAGACAAACCACTGGCCGTTTACCGCCGGGGTCATTTTTATCGCGCCGGCGTCGCAGAATCGGGCGCACACGCCGCATCCTTCGCACGCTATGGGATCGATACGCGGCCCGCCGGCGTCGTCGCAAACCGCGTCGAACCGGCACAGTTGGCGGCATTTGCCGCAGGCCGTGCAGAGATCGGGGGCAATCGACGCCCTCAAGCCGCCGGAGAACTCACAGGTCTCGACAACGTTCGGGGCCAGGACAAGGTGCAGGTCCGCGGCGTCGACGTCGCAGTCGGCCAGCACCGCCGTCGACGACAGCACCGCAAACGACGCGACAAGCGAAGTCTTGCCGGTCCCGCCTTTTCCGCTGATTACAACCAGTTCCTTCATGTCAGCTCGCTATGAATTCGATCTTGGCCAGGAGCGTTTCGAATACCCTGCGATAGTCCGCGATTGCCTCACTGACGATCTGTCCTCGCGAATAGACCTCGGCGATTTTCCTATCGTCCGGGATTTCCACGAGTATCTCGATGTCGTTTTCGTCGCAGTACATGTCGGTGTGCCTGTCGCCCAGTCCGGCGCGGTTGACCACAACTCCGAACGGAAGTCGCATTTCCCGGGCCATCGCGGCCGCGAGCTTGAGATCGTTTAGACCAAAAGGCGTCGGCTCGGTCACCAACAGCAGGTAGTCGCATCCGCGCAGACTCTCTATCACCGGACAGGACGTGCCCGGCGGGCAGTCGATTATAGTGATCTCCGCCGCCGGAGCGGCCGCTTTGACAGCCTTGATCACCGGCGGACTCATGGCTTGTCCAACATTCAGCAGTCCGTCAACGAACGCGATCGAACCGACCGAACCTATCCGGACAACTCCGATTTCGTGCAGCACCTCCTCGATCGCTCCGGTCGGGCAGACAAGCCGGCATCCGCCGCATCCGTGACAAAGCTCATTGAATACCAGCACCGTCCGACCGACCGGGGCGATGGCGCTGAACCTGCAGATCTCCCCGCAGGCTCCGCATAGATCGCACTTCGATTCGTCGACTTTGGGGACCAGTATTCCCGCGGAGGACGCCGCGCCGAATTCGGGCTTGAGAAACAGGCTGCCGTTGGGCTCTTCGACATCACAATCGAGATAGGCGATCGAACGACCGTTGGCGGATCCGACGTACGCCAGATTCGTCGCCACCGTCGTCTTGCCGGTACCGCCCTTGCCGCTTGCGACAGCTATCTTCATTAGTTCGCCTTGAACCGCCGCTGCGGTTCCTACCGCAGTTCTTCGATCCGCTCCTGGATTCTCTCCAGGGTTTCCTTGCAGTACTCGATCTGCGCTCTGAGGTCATCGATTTGCGGCTCCGATGTCCCGGTCGATTCAATCGCGTCGCTACGTCGTCGACCGAAGAATCCGCTTGTCCGAAACCTGCGGCGCCGACCGGCTCCGAAACCGAAGCCCCTTCCGCCAAAACCTCGTTCTCGACCGCGGACCACAGGCGTCGGTTCAGTATTCCCGGCGCACGACCCGGCGGCCCTTCCTGTCATGGGACCCATCCCGGCTGGTCCCGTCTGATCTCTACCCGGCATCTTGAATCTCCTTTAAGCCCCGCCTAACGCTCTTGTCATCATTGTCCCGCATTCGGGACACAACTGCCGATTGCACGGCGACCCGACAAGGTGATCAGTCCGATATCCGCATATGAGGCACAAACACTGTCCGAGCACTTCACCGGAACCAGAGGCCTTTGCTCGATCCGGCATTGCGGGTCTCCCTGTCGCGTCGGCATTCTTGTATTCGATCATCTCGCTCACCGCCTTCATCACAACAGAGATGGTCAATTGGCGTGCCAAACCTCTCTGAGAGCGACACAGAGGTGCTTAGTGCTTGCTATTTAACAGGTTGAAGTGAGTACCGAACAAGCTCGCCTAAAACATACTCGTGCATCCTGCATTCTCTTAGCCAGTTGACAATTGCGTTTTGCACAATAATCAGACAGCTTTCGGCTTGCATACAGCAAAATACACAGGCAATACGGCGTTGGCATGTCGCTTGCAGCGGTTCCAGTGGAATCCAGCACCGGAAGGAGATCGCATGAAACTGGCGCTCACGGCACAAGGAACGGAATTGACATCGACTATGGACCCAAGATTCGGGCGGGCGAAATGCTTCATCCTGATCGACACCGAAAGTGGGGAGATGCTCGCGGTCGACAACACGGTCAACTTGAACGCCTCCCAGGGCGCGGGCATTCAGTCAGGAAGAAGAGTGATCGAGCTCGGAGCCGAAGCGGTCATCACCGGTCGAATCGGCCCCAAGGCTCTGGCGACCTGCCGCGCCGGCGGAGTTAACGTATTCACCGGCGCAACCGGCACGGTGTCGCAAGCCGTCGAACAGTTTGAGGCCGGCGATCTGGATCTTACCGAATCTCCGAACAACGAGCCTTGAGGTCTGCCGGACAAACACGGGCCGGAACGGGTCGAATCACCCGTTCCGGCCATAGTGGGAATCGTCTGATTGGCTTATGCGTCTAGAACTTCCAGGCCAGGTCAAACTGGAACAGGAAGTCGTTCCGATCACCTGTCGCCTCGATCGGACGGGTCAGGAACACCGCGCCGCCGGCTGTCAGGAAGTCGGTGACGCTGTACTTGGCCTTGAACACGTGGCCTTTCAGATTGGTCCCGCCGAAGTCCGAATCATTCAGCATCGCGGGCGTCGCGTTCATTTCGATGTACTTGTACTGATACCCCGCCGACCAGTCGCCCTGCTTCTTGTTCGTACCGACCTTCACGCCGAAAGCGTATCCGTCGTCGGAATTCGAGAAACGCGGGTCAGGATCGTGGTCCATTGAGTTGTGCACCCAGTCAACGTAGACCTGCCAGGGCAGACCGAGCGCCTTGAACTTGACCTTCGCCAACAGGTTCATCATTCGCGTGCTGCGATTCCAACTGTTGGCCGCAACGCCGAGGTCCTCGTAGTTCTCGAAGTCGTACCAGGTCGCCGCGACCGTGGCTTTGGCTCCGCACGGCAGGGGTGCCCTGATCCCGCCTTGGTATACGTTTAGTACGGTGTCATGCCCGCCGCGGCCTTCGCGTGCCAGCAGGTGTGCGAAAGTCCCGAAGAAGTCAATCTTGCACAGCTCGCGATGGTACATGACACCAAGCCCTTCCGGATTCAGGTCGCTGTCGAAGATCAGGTCAGTATGCTCCAGCACGTTGGGAATCTTACCGCCAATGACCGTCAGGCCAGGGACGGCGTTAGGCGAATACTTAGCGTAGGCCCGATCGATCCAGATGCTCTTCTTGCCAAATCCGCCGGTGAACGTCTGGTTGGTGCTTTGCGGGCTGGTGTTGTTTCCGCTGGCCAGTCGGAAGCCGACCTCCAACTGCTTGTCGAGCCAGGTCTTGATGAACCCGAATCGCAGCCGGAAGCGGTAGCGGTTGCGTTCGCGGAGTTGGACGTTGTCGGCCGAGTGATGCTCGAACCGCAGACGCAAGTCGCCGAAGAACTTCAGATCGTCGAGCCATTTCGGCATGGCGCCGCGCTGGGAGGCGTCGGCCCGCATCTCGGACATGATCTTTGCGATCTCTTCGTGACGTGCGGCCTGCAGGGCGTCGTCAGTCAACTTGCCCTCCAACTGAGAGATCTTCCTGTCCTGGGCCTCCAGGCGAGCGGTCAGCTCTTTGATCAGGGCGCTTACGTCCCGATCGGGTTCGTCGGCGACGCCCTGCGCGACAACTCCGAACGCCAGCAACACTACGGACAGAACCAGACGATGCTTCATCATAATTGCCTTTCTCTTTACGCGGTGAATTCAATACGCTTAACAAGTGCGGGCGATTTATAGCACACCCGCGCAAAGAGGGGATTAAGCTCGCGTAAAAAATCGGACAATTCGAATTCCGACCTGACCGCCGGTGACGGGGAGCTTGAAACGACTCGAAATGCTACTCCTGCGGCTGCCCGTTCGCACGGGTTGACGCAATCGGAAGAACTACGCGGAACGTGCTGCCGGACCCTGGAGTGCTGTCGACTGTTACGCTTCCGTTGTGAGTGATGGCGATGTGTTTGACGATCGACAGGCCCAGGCCGGTTCCGCCCAGCTCCCGCGAGCGGGCCTTGTCAACGCGATAGAACCGCTCGAATATCCGGGCCTGGTCGCGCGGCTCGATTCCGATTCCGGTGTCCTGGACTTCGATGACGGCCTGATCGCCTGCAGCCCGCAGGCGCACGTCGATCCGTCCGCCCTGGGGAGTGTACTTCACGGCGTTGTCCAGCAGGTTGCTCATAAGCTGCCTTAACGCCGCGGCGTCGCCCATGATGTTGACCGCATCGTCAGTTGCGTCGGTCTCGATGACAATCCCCTGCTCGGCGCCCATCTGGCTGAAGGTCCGCACCGACGATACGACTATCTGGCGCAGATCGAACGGACCGCCTTCAGTATCGTCGCTCTTGGACTCCAGCCGCGACAGAGTCAGCAGATCGCCGACGATCGACGACAGGCGCATCGACTGATCCTTGATCTTGCCGAGGAACCGGTCCTGTTTGGACTCGTCGAGGTCCTTGTCGTCGATGAGCGTTTCGACCAGGCCGCGGATCGCGGTTATCGGGGTCTTGAGTTCGTGTGAGGCGTTGGCGACGAATTCCCGCCTGACCATCGCGAGTTTCTTAACCTCCGAAACGTCGTGAATCACGACTACCGCTCCGACCAGTTCGCCCTGTCCGTCACGCAACGGCGAGGCGTGAACTTCAATGAACTGGTCTTTCTTCAGTTGCGCGTCGATTTGCAGATCGTCCTGCGGACCGGTCAGACCTCGCAGAGCGGCGTTGAGGATTTCCGAGATATCCTGGAAGCGAACAACCTCCCATATCGGTTTGCCCATGCATTCTTCCGGAGACACGCCCAGCAACTCGCCGGCGGCCTGATTCATGTGAAGGACGCTCTCGTCGGCGTTGACGGCCACGACACCTTCGGTCATGCCGCCCAGGATCGCCGACAAGCGGTTGCGATTGGTGACAATGGTTTCATTGCGCTGCCGGCAACTGTCGGCCATAACGTTGAAGGCCTTGGACAGCTTGCCGATTTCATCGCTGCGGGTCATCGGCAGTCTCTGCTCATAGTCGCCGCGCGACATTGACCCGGCCACCACCGTCATCGAAGAAAGCGGCTTTATGAAATGCCGAGCCAGGAGAAGCCCGAGCACCAGCGCGGCGACCGCCGACAGGACGGCCGACCAGGCCACGGCGGAGCGGATATGACCGAGCCGCCTGTCAATGCCGGTTAGGGACAGAGACGTTCGTATGTACCCCAGAAGCTTGTTGTCCGCCTCCAGAGGCAGCGCGAGGTACATCATCCTGACTTTCAACGTGTCGCTGAATCTAACTGATGTCCCGACCCCCCGGCTCTGAGCCTGAACGACCTCGGGGCGATCGGAGTGATCGTCCATATCCTCGGGGTTCTCCTCGGAGTCCGCGACAACCGTTCCGTCGGCCCGAATGACCGTTAGCCTGGTCTTGATCTCATCTCCCAGTGCGCCGACGTGGGCCTGGAATTCCGGATCTCCGGGGCTCTGGAGATTCTCGATCGACGCTTTCTTCAGCATTGCGGCGCGTGCGTTGAGCGACTGACGTATTTCATCGAGAGTGTCGCTCTCGATTCGACCGCTTATGAGCACACCGACAATGACGGTGGTAATTACGATCAGCGCCGAATATCCGGCGTACAGTTTCCAGAGAATGCGGGACTTAAACATGGATCTACTCCTCAATGTCCTGGAAACGGTATCCCACGCCCCGGATTGTTTCTATCATGTCGCGGTGAATTCCGAGCTTCTTGCGGATGGATCGTATGTGTACGTCTATGTTGCGATCTATGACAAAGGCGTCCTCGCCAAGCACGCGGCTCAACAGGCGGGATCGGGTGAAGACCCTCCCAGGGTGCGACGCCAGGAAATGCAGCAGACGCATCTCGGTGGCCGTGAAGGCCGTCGGCTCGCCTTCGACCAGGACCTCGTGCCGCTGGGGATCTATCGTAACCGGACCCCTCCTGATCCGTTCGGACGATCCGTCGTCCCGGCTCAGCGGACCGCGGCGCAGAACCGCCTTGACCCTGGCGACCAGTTCCTTGGGGCTGAACGGTTTGATTACGTAGTCGTCGGCTCCAATCCCGAGGCCCAGGACAATGTCACTTTCCTCGCCTTTGGCGGTGACCATGATTATCGGTATGGCGCGAGTCGAATCGCCGGTCTTCAGTTCGCGGCAGATCTCCAGCCCGTCCAGGCCGGGAAGCATCAGGTCCAGGAGCACCAGATTCGGAGACTCTCTCCGCACCAGTTGGAGCCCCTTGTCCCCATCATCCGCTGCGCGGACTTCATAGCCTTCCCTGGACAGGTTGTGTTCGATGACCTCTCTGATGTCGGCCTCGTCTTCTATGACTGCGATTTTCATTCGCGGCATCTGTATGTCACCTCAATACGCACAATACCCGGCGCCCGGCGATCCTGCAATCGCCGTGCGGCCTACGCATCGACCGGATCGTCGCCGGACGACAGCTTCGCGGCGTCTTCGTCGTGTTCGTGTCTGATGTTCTTTGCTTCGACCATGTATATCACGTCTTCGGAGATGCTGACGGCGTGATCGGCTATCCGTTCGAACGAACGCGCAATCAGAATCAGCTCCAGCACTCCGGTTATCGTCCCGGGGCCTTCGGACGCACGGGCCATCATTTCCCTGAATATCTGATCGTGGAGTTGATCGACCTTATTGTCGGTCTGGACAACGACGCGTGCGGTCTGGCCGGATTTCTGCGTAAATGCGTCCAGTGCTGTCGAGACCATGTCGCCGGCCATCTCCGCGAGCGTCGGGATGCCGTCGACCGGCTCGGGATGGTCCTGTTTCAGCAAGTTCTTGGCGTAGAATCCTATGTTCATCACCTGGTCGCCGATCCGTTCGAGTTCGGCGTTAATGCGTGCGGCGACAATCAGCATCCTGAGATCGCCGGCGACAGGGGCGTGCACGGTTATCATGCGCACCGTCTCTTCGTCGATCTCGTTCTGGAACAGATCCATCTGCTGCTCTTTTCTGGATATCTCGTCGAGCAGGTTCTCCTGCCGCCCGGCGACTACGGAGACTATGTCTCTGATCATCTGTTCGGCCGTTGCGCCCATCTGGAGCAACGTCTTCTTAAGGCTGCTCCAGTCATTGTCAAACTGCACAGGCATTGTCTTCTCCTTCTACGGATCAGCCGTAGCGTCCTTCTATGTATTGTTCGGTTCGTTCGTCTTTCGGGCTCACGAAAAGCTCTGACGTCTCGGAATGCTCGACAAGTTCGCCGTGAAGCATGAACATGCACTCATCACTCACCCGGCGGGCCTGGGCCATGTTGTGGGTCACGATCACTATCGTGAACTTCTCCCTCAGCGTTCTGAGCAGTTCCTCGACCCGCTGTATTCCCTCGGCGTCCAGCGCCGAGCAGGGCTCGTCCATCAGGATCACCCGCGGCTTAAGCGGAAGCAGCCTGGCGATGCAGAGCTTCTGCTGCTGTTCGAGCGTCAAGAGCGTGGCGCGTTTCTTAGTGATGTCTTTGACCGCATCCCAGAGCTGCACCTCCCGCAGGGCCTGTTCGACCATATCGTCGGTCTCGCTTCGCTTAAGGCGCCGCTCGGTGTGCGTCCTGACGCCGAACAGGATGTTCTTGCGAATGGAAACCGGCAGCGGGTTGGGGCGCTGGAAGACCATCCCGACAGTCCTCCGCAACTGGGCCAGCGATACGTCTTCGGCGTAGATGTTCTGTCCGAGGATGTCGATCCGGCCGGTGGTCGTCACGTTTCCGTACCGTTCGTTTATGCGATTGAAGCATCGCAGCAGCGTAGTCTTGCCGCAGCCCGACGGACCGATCAGCGACGTGATCAGCCGGGGCCTGACGTTCATGGTAATATCCTTCAAGGCCTGGAACTTGTCGTACCACAGGTTCAGCCCGCCAGTGCTGATGTTGTATTGCTCCCGCGGGTCTCTTTCCATGTCAGCCATTATCCGAACGCTCCGTTGAGGTAGTCGCCCGTGGTCGGGTTATCGGGGTTTGTGAACATCGTTTCGGTGTCGTTGACTTCAATAAGCTCGGAGTTGTTGAGGAAAGCCGTGCGATCGGCGATCCGCCGGGCCTGCTGAACGAGGTTGGTGACCAGGATGATCGTCATCTCCTTCTTCAGTTCGACCAGCACGTCCTCGATCTTCATGGTCGTCACCGGGTCAATCGCAATGGAGAACTCGTCAAGGCAGAGTATTTCGGGGTTGTGCGACAGCGCCCTGGCCAGAGTCAACCGCTGCTGCTGGCCGCCGGAGAGCTTGGTGCCGAGCATCTTCATGCGGTCCTTGACTTCATCCCACAGCATCGCCTGCCTGAGGCATTTTTCAACCAGCGCGTCCAGCTCCGGGCCGCGGCGCATGCCGATCCGCCGCGGGGCGTAGGCCACATTGTCGTAGATCGAAAGCGGCAGCCCGACCGGGAGCGGGAATACGATCCCCACCCGCCTGCGGAGCGAGTAGACGTTTCGTATCCTGGCGGTATCCTCGCCGTTGATGCTGACCGAGCCCGACAGCCTGGACGACGAGACGAACTCCAGAGTGCGGTTAATGCACTTCAGCAGCGTGGTCTTGCCGGAGTTGGCCGGTCCGACTATGCCGAATATCTCGTTCCCGGGAATGTCGAGACTGAGGTCCCGCAACGCGATTTCGGAGCCGTATTTCACCGTCACGTTGTCGAATTCAATATGGGTGTTCATCGGTTTTCCGCTTACCATTTCTTCCGCGAACGCAAGTACATTCGCATGGATATCGACACGCTGTTTATGAACAGGGTCAGCGAGATCAGCACCGCCGCGGCTCCGAACTGCATCGCCTCGGATACGCCTCTTACCTGGGTGGCCAGCAGGAACAGGTGATACTGCAGGGCCATGCAGGCGTCCGACGGTCCGTAGGGAAAGACGCTGGCGAGTCCCGAATCGGCGACCGGGGTGAAGAAGACTACTCCGGTAAACAGGATCGGGGCCGTCTCGCCGGCGGTGCGGCAGATCTCGAAGATAACGCCGGTCAGGATTCCGCTCAGGGAGTTCGGCAGCACGATCGTTCGGATCGTCTGCCACTTTGTGGCGCCCATGTTCCAGCAGGCCTCGCGGAACGACATCGGCACCGACGCCAGGGCCTCGCGGGTGGCGGTTATGATAACCGGCAGGCTCATCACCGCCAGCGTGCAGGATGCGGCGATCACCGACTTGCCCATCCCGGCGAACAGCACGAACGCCCCCACTCCGAACAGGCCGTAAACAATGCTCGGAACTCCCGCCAGGTTCAGCACCGCGAGATTTATCGCCCTGGTCAGCCAGTTGTCCGGCGCGTATTCATTGAGGTATATCGCCGCCAGAATGCCGATCGGAGCGTCGATCAGCAGCGAGATAATCGCCAGGTAGAACGTCCCGACAAGCGGCGCCCACATGCCGCCGGCGGTCATGTTGTCGGCGGGATTGTCGAATATGAACGACAGCGAAAGCACCGGCCAGGCCCTGTAAAACAGGTATCCGATAATAGCCAGTACAGGTATTATCATCGCCGCGACCACCAGCGTGAAAAAGATCCTTACAATCTTCTCCCACAGCATCTTCCGCCTCTCCAGCGCCGTCGAGGCGAAAACATTGCCGGTCGGCCGCGACAAGTCCGCCATGTCATCCTTTCGGGTCACTGCGAATGCCCTTTACGATTATATCGGCGATCAGGTTTATGACGAAGGTAATGGCGAACAGGACCACGCCGATTGCGAACAGCGCCTGATAGTGAAGGTCGCCGTGAACTGTTTCGCCCAGTTCGGCCGCTATTGTGGCTGTCAAAGTGCGCATCGGATCGTACAGGCTCTTTGGGATGTTGATCGCATGTCCGGTGCACATCAGGACGGCCATCGTTTCGCCTATCGCCCGCCCCACGCCCAGCAGCAGCGCCGCCAGCAGACCGTTCTTGGCCGCGGGGAACAGCACCCGATAGACCACCTCCCATTTGCTGGCGCCCAAAGATATCGCGGCCTCTCGATACGAGTCGGGCACCGCCTTCAGGGCGTCTTCGCCGATCGATACGACCAGCGGCAGGCTTATCAGGGCCACGATTATTCCGCCGTTAAGGAGATTGACTCCGACCGGCGCACTGGTGTGAGTCATTATAAGGGGACCTAAGACCATCAGTCCGATGAAGCCCCAGACCACCGACGGAATAGCCGCAAGCAGTTCGACCAGGATCTTAAGGACCTCTTTGGTCTTGCCGCCGCAGAACTCCGAAATGAACACCGCGGCGCCCAAACCCAGCGGCATCGCCACGAGCATCGCAATGCCCGTAAGCAGCAGCGAGCCCATAAGGAGCGCAAATATCCCGAATTGCGGCTGGACTTCCGAGGACGGGCGCCAGTTGGGGCTCGTGAAGAACTCGGTCATGTCCAGGCCGCCGAAGAACGCCGGCGCCGCCTCGCGGAAGATGAAGAAGAAGATCGCCAGGACAAAGAAGATCGCGCTCCACCCGCACAGCCGGATGATCCAGGTGATAATGAACTCGGACCATGCCGCTGATATGCGGGGAGTTCTTCGCCTCATCGCTTCCGCGACTTTACTTGCAGGGGACGTATCCAAGATCTATAACCACCTTTTGCCCTTCGGGGGCCATAATCCAGTCGATGTAGTCTTTGATCGATCCGGTCGGAGCACCGATCGTGTAAATGTGCAGCGGTCGGGTGATCGGATAGCTTCCGTTCTTGGCGTTTTCGACTGTCGGGGCGACCGAGGGGTCGCCTTTGGCCTTGGAGATGCGGAGCATCTTGACTTCGTCAGTCGCGTAGCCCATGCCGCTGTATCCGATGGCGCCCGGCGTCTTGCCGACCAGCGCGACAACGTCCTTCGATCCGCTCTGGTCGATCGAGCCGAGCTTGTAGTCGCGTTTCCTGCCCAGCACCGCTTCGCGGAAGTAGGCGTACGTGCCGGAGTTGTTTTGACGGCTGACCCGCACGATCTTGCCCAGCGAGGCGGCCTTGTCGGACACTTCGGACCAGTTTTCGATCTTCCCGCCGTCGCCGTAGATCTCCGCCAGTACGTCAATCGAGATCTCGTCGAGCGGATGGTCCTTGTGAACGTAGACCGCCAGGGCGTCAAAGCCGACGATATGCTCTTCGGGCTTCTTCCCGCGCTTGGTCTCGATCCGGTCGCTTTCCTTCTTCTTCATCCTGCGGGAGGCGTTGGCCATGTCGCACGTGCCGTCGGTCAGGCTGGCGATGCCCACGCCCGATCCGCCGCCGAGGACCTGCACCTTCAGTTCCTTGCCCTTGGTGTACTCCTCGGCCCAGGCCTGGGCGAGGTTCACCATGGTGTCGGACCCGCAGTTGGTTATTACGTTCTTATTTCCGTTGGAGTCCTTCTTGCCGCCGCAGCCTGAAGCCGCGACGATCATCACCGCGACAATCGACAGTGTGACGGCGTTTGTGACCATTTTGTTCATTGCATTTCTCCTGTGCTTGAACGTTATTCATGCTCTTGCTCCGACGGCGACTGTAAAGACGATCTTTACTTCGCAGGACCCGAATACGTTGAGTGTCGTCTCGCCTGCACTTGGTTTTACCCCATCTTTGTAAAGACTCGATAAAGGCCTCGTTAAGTTCTTGAGAAACTTGATCTTTCATCATTTGCAACTATAGGCTGTCGCGGTCACGAATCCAGAATTCGGCGCATAACACACCGTATTGGAGGCAGATATGAGACACGCCCGCATCAAGAACCCGAGTGCCGAATAGCAGCGGCGCAGAGATCAATTCACGAAAGTCTCCGGGATTTCCATCGGGTAATCATGCGTCGGTCCTGTGTCTCGCTATCAGCCCCTCAGCGATGAAGATGACCTCTTGGCAGATGTTGACGGCGTGATCGGCTATGCGCTCCAGCTCGTGGGAGATCTTCAGGCGGCAGATCATCTCCTCCGCCCGATCGGGATTGGCGGTAATGCCGCCCGCCACCTGGGCGTGCATCCCGCGGTGAATACTGTCGACCTCGTCGTCGGCCCCGATGACCTTCCGAGCCAGTTCGACATCGGAGCCAGTCAGCGCCTTGAGACCGTCTCGCACCATTGCAATAACAAGGTCGCTCTGCCTGGACAATTCCCGGGGCAACTGTTGGCAAGGCGGCGAGCAGGACAACAGGTACGTGACCTGAGCGGCCACGTTCGCCGCCTGATCGGCCATTCGCTCGAGGTCCATATTGATCTTCAGCACGCTCATTATGTAGCGCAGATCTCCGGCGACCGGCTGCTGTAGCGTAAGCAAGTGCTGGCACGACTTCTCGACGGCAATCTCCATGCGGTCTATGCGGGCGTCGCGGCCGATGACAGACTCTCCCAGCATCAGATCCGACTCCTTGAGGGCCTTGACGGCGTCCTTAAGACTGATCAGCACCTGCCCGGCGAGTCTTGATACGGCGGTCTGGAGGGATTCGAGTTCTTTCTGAAAATGCACGGACATAGTCTGCTCCTGGATAGGCCGCTAGTTGGTCGCCAGATATCCGTCCAGCGTCTCGGTGTCGGGGCCTTTGAGAGTCATACCGTTCGGCCCGGCGCCGATGCGAGTGACGTGCTTGGCCAACTCGCCGCCACGCTGGAACGCTTCGAGCTCTTTGCTTCCCTTACGGAAAACCCAAAGCCGGCCGTCGTCGATCTTGACCAGGTAGCCCGGCTTGCTGGCGAGATACTCATCCAGCGTCTCGGTGTCGGGGGCCTTGAGAGTCATACCGTTCGGCCCGGCGCCGATGCGAGTGACATGCTTGGCCAACTCGCCGCCGCCCTGGAACGCTTCGAGCTCTTTGCTTCCTTTACGGAAGGCCCAAAGCCGCCCGTCCCTGACGGTGGTCGCGAATCCCGCCCGATCAAACTCGCTGCTCAATTCGGGGACAGCGGTTTTCGCGGGACTTGCGCTAACGGGCCGAGGCGTCTCCACCACCGGCGTCGAAGCGATCACCGGGTCCTTGACGGGCGTTGTTAGAGCCGTCTCGACCGCGGGCTTCGCCAGGGCCGCGGGTCTGGGCGCCTCAACGGATTTCGCCGCCATCCGACGTTCGTATTCATCGCAGCCGAACACCTCTCTGAGCGTGCAGCATCCCGACATCGGGATGATGATCGACAAAGTCAGTGCGGCCAACGCGAGTGTTCTCAAGTTCATCTTGCAGTCTCCATGCTTACCAGGGTGATTCCTGTGTTTCCAGCGGTCGGATCATCCGAATCGACCGGTGATGTAATCTTCAGTTTCCTTCAGGTGCGGCCCTTCAAAAATGTCGACCGTGGGTCCGTATTCAACGAGCTGTCCAAGATACATGAACGCCGTGTAATCGCTGGTTCGGGACGCCTGCTGCATATTGTGCGTCACAATAAGGACCGAGTATTCGCCCTTAAGTTCGTGGATCAGGTCCTCGATTTTGCCCGTGGCGATCGGGTCGAGCGCCGAACACGGTTCGTCCATCAGCAGCACTTCCGGATCGGACGCTATCGCACGGGCGATGCAGAGGCGCTGCTGCTGTCCGCCGGAGAAGCCCAGTCCGCTGTCGTGCAGACGGTCCTTGACCTCGTCCCACAGAGCCGCTCCGCGAAGGGCTTTCTCGCACACCTCCTCCAGGAGGCGTTTGTTTCGCTCCCCGTCAATCCGCAGCGGGTAGACGACGTTTTCAAAAATGCTCATCGGAAACGGATTAGGCTTCTGGAAGACCATTCCCATTCGCTTGCGAAGTTCGATAACGTCGACCGTGCGATCGTAGATCGAATCTCCGTTCAGTCGCATATCGCCTTCAATACTGACGGTGTCGATCAGATCGTTGAGGCGATTGACCGATCGCAGCAGGGTGCTCTTGCCGCATCCGCTGGGGCCGACCAGTGCAGTGACCTTGCCCCGCGGAACCGACATGCGGATATCGTGCAGCGCCTGCTTGGGTCCGTACCAGAGGTTGAACCGGTCAACGTCCAATACGACATCCTCAGACAACAGGGCGTCGTGCGTTTCGGCCTCGAAACTCGCCCCGTCGGCGATAGCCTGGAGTCGGCTGGGCTGATCGGCGTCGAGGGCCTCGTCGGCGATTATCACTCCCCCGGCGGCGTTATCGGTTCTGTCCTCTGCTAAGCTCTGCATCATTAATGTCCTCATCAGAACTGGTTGGAGACGAACCTCTTGCGGAGCTTGCCGCGCAACCAGACTGCAGTCAGATTCATCACCGCGATCATCAGGATCAGCAGCAGTGTAGTGGTGTAGACCATTGGTTTGGCCGCTTCGCTGTTTTGACTCTGGAATCCCAAGTCGTAAATATGGAATCCCAGATGCATGAAGCTCCGATCTGTTCCGAAAGGCCAACTGGCCGCTATAGGCAGTTCGGGAGCGAGCTTAACCGCTCCGACGAGCATCAATGGAGCGACCTCGCCGGCGCCGCGAGCCATCGCCAGGATGGCGCCGGTCATAATTCCGGGCATGGCGCGGGGCAGAACTATCCGCCTGATGGTCTGCCACTTGCTTCCTCCGCAGGCGTAGGAGCCTTCACGCACGGAGTTGGGAACCGCGGCAAGGGCTTCTTCAGTGGCGACGATCACCACAGGCAGCGTCAACAGCGCCAGCGTCATCGAGGCCCAGATCATCGCGCCTTTGCCGAACGTCGGATTCGGCAGATTGGCGCGGTAGAACCCCTGGAAGTAAGGGCTCTTCATAACCAAGAGCACAACGGCTCCGACCGCCGAGACCCACAAGACGGTCACTATCCAACCGAGCAGTTTCTTGCCTGTCGACCGGGAGAGGGTGTTTCGCGGCAGGAGGAAACCCAAACAGACGGCCAAGAAAACCAGCCCGCCGAACACCGCCAACCCCATGAGCCAATCGCCTTTGGACCATGCTGAAGAAGGTCCGCCGTCCAGGAAACTCCCGACACCGTAGCAGAAGAAACCGAGTCCAAACACGCCAAAGACTATGCTTGGCACGCCGGCGAGGTTGTTGATCGCTATGCGAACTATGCTGATTATCGGCCCGGCCTTGGCGTATTCGCGAAGGTACAGAGCCGCCAACACTCCGAACGGAACGACGGCGACCGACATCAGCATCGTCAACATCGCGGTGCCGAAAATCGCGGGGAAGACCCCGCCTTCGCTGTTGGCCTCGCGCGGAACATCGGTAAGGAACTCCCACCAGCGGGATCCGTAAACGGCGGCTTTGGCGCCGAAATCGAGTTGGTTGGCCCGATAGGCTCGGACAATATCCTCCAGCGCGACGGTCTTGTCCTGACCGTCGGCAGTCTTCATGACCATATGATGCCGCGCGTTGAGTTCATTGAGCTTGCCGATCTCTTTGCCGATTCGCTCAAACTCACTCTTCGCCCATTTGTCTGTCTCTTCGAATTCGGCGACCGCCGTGCGATACTCCTTCGAGTCGGCGCCGTAGTCAAGTTCGGCCTCCCGGACCGCCAGGCGAGCCTCCTCACGCCTGTGATTGACACGCCCCATATCGTCCTGTTCAAGGCTTTGACGTTTTCCCCGGCGATCTGTAACTTCCTGATGCCGAGCTCTGAATCGCGTCCACGAGCCCTCGGGAGTATTTTCGACGGCCTTGCCGTTCGAATGGAAGGAGATCGGCCTCCCGTAGAATCGCCCCCATGTCCGCCGCTCCAGAATCACCGCCCACTCGGGCTGCGATTCGGCTGCGACTTCAAAGTCGCTGACCCATACGAAATGCTCGTTGGTCAGTTCGTAGTTGCCTATTCGGACAAGCCTTCGCCGAACCGATACGCTCTTTCGATCAACCGCCTCGGCGAATTCCGGCTTGAACTTGCCCCGAATCGCCGGATGGAGGGCGGTGTAGGCCTCTCTCGTCAGCTCGTAGTTCTCGGCCCTGGTGACTTCGCCCTGGATAAGCCGTCCGTCATGGGTCTCGATCAGGACCACCGACGTCGGCCAAAACGTCCCGACACCTTGATACAGAACAAGCCCCAGCAGTCCGACGATCATAATGATGCAGATCCACAACGCCCCGCCGGTGAGCCAGACCATGGGCTCGCCTCTGGCCAGAAGCGACGAAGCCTGGCTGCGCGAACGTTTGCGCAGCACGACGCTTCGACTGGCGGACACCGCTTTGTCTTCCGCGGTCACGGTTGTCATAGCTGGTAAGCCCTCTTGCGAAACCGCAGCCGCACTATCTCAGCGATGGTGTTGATTACGAAAGTCATGGCGAAAAGGACCAGCGCCGCCAGGAACAAAGTTCGGTAATGAGTCCCGTCCTTCGGGGCTTCGGGAAGTTCAACGGCGATATTCGCCGCCAGCGTCCGGATGCCGTTGAATATGTTCCATTCCATAACGGCGGTGTTCCCTCCGGCCATCAGCACGATCATGGTCTCGCCGACGGCCCGGCCCAGACCTATCATCACCGCCGAGAAAAGACCGCTCATTGCGGTTGGAACAATTATCCTGATCGCTGTTTGCCAGGGAGTGGCTCCGGCTCCGAGCGAACCGGCCCGCAGATGTTCAGGCACTGTCGACAAGGCGTCTTCGGCGATGGTGTATATGATTGGGATTATCGCAAAACCCATTATGAATCCGACGATAAGAGCGTTTCTCTGGACGTAGGTGCCCAGGAACGAGGCGCCTCCTCGCGGATCCCATGCATAGGTGTTGAGAGCCCACGAGACCGCCCCGGCCAGCGAAATCGCCGCCAGCGTGGACAACAGGAACCTGAGCAGATCGACAAGAGCAGTCCCCGTACGGCCGAGGTGTCCCAGTCGACCGCGAACAACAGGGCTGATCCACAAGGCGTTGGCGGCGCCGACGGAGATTGCGGTCAGCGGGAGGGTGAACAGCAGCCATCCGCCCGAGCCGGAGCCTATCTGGCCGTCCAGCCACATCTTGATGTCGCCAGCGAACAGGAAGCTCTCCGCCGTCGGACCAAGCCGCATCGCCAGCCATGCGCCCAACACGATGCTCGCCCCGACGCACGGCAGGCGCCAACGGCTCAAGAGGATCGCCGTTCGGGCCGGAAGCAACTGCCAGAATCTGGCGCCCAGAAGCAGCGCAAACGGAATGCAGAAGATCGCCGTCAGCACAGACGGGATTGCGTCTTCGACCATCGGCGCGATCACCAGAGCCGCCAGGAAGCCCAGGACAACGCTCGGCAGGGAGGCCATCAGTTCGATCGTCGGCTTCACGCGGGCGTGGATCTTGGGATCGAGGAATTCGCTGCTGTATATCGCCGCCAACATCGCAATCGGAAGGCCAAACATGAGGGAATACAAGGTGGCTTTGAGGGTCCCGAAGATCAGCGGAACCAGGCCGAGTTTCGGTTCGAATGCGTCGTCTCCTCCGGAGGACTGCCATACGTGAGCCGCTTCCGCGGCGCCCTCGTACCAAACCGGAGCAAACAGCGCCGCAACGCCGGCTTCGGGATGCTTGACGTCGATTTCCCAGGTTCGCAGCTTGCCGCCGGACAGGGCGTATATCGCATCCTCCTTAGGGGCGATCGCGGCGGCGGCTATGCGATGATTCGCCCCGGCGGAAACATCGGCCAGTTTCCGCCCGCTGGTGACGTGGAACAGCCTGAGGTCTCCGTCGGCGTATCCGATCAGCGCCAACCGGGTCCGAAGCGACGAAGCGATGGAAGTCACCGCCGAACCCCGACCGGCAAGCCGGTGAGCCCGCACCAGCCGCCACTGGTCCGAATTGCCCTCTGATTGGCTGTCTCTAATCCGGAACCAGCAGCCGACCTCGCCGGCCGAATCGCCAACCAGAAGCGTGGAGCAACCCAACAGCCACTTCAGAGACGTGATCGAACGATCCGGTTCGGGAAGAAGATCGAGCGTTTCAGCTTCCCGAGGATTGTCAAGATCGCGCGTATCGTAGCGAACGACCCGTCCGTTGTTCCAGACGATGTATACGCAATCCCCGCCGCCGGACAGCATCAGGTGGTCGGGCCTTCCGAGACCATCGGGGGATTTCACGGTGAATTCGCCGCCGGACAACTCAATAGTGACCTCGCCGGTCATGAGATTCTCAAACTTTCGGGCGGACTTGACGAAGACTCGTCCGGTCTTGTCCATCGCGGCGAAGATGACGTCGTTTGAGCGGACTGTGCGGTCGACCTTGACAATCGCCGACTGGCTGCTAACGACGACCGGCTTGTCCAGCTCGACCTTTAGACGATGAATTCTGTGCCCGCTTGGACTGGCGGTTATCAGCCCGCCGCCCGGCCCGGCGGCTATCTCGCGCCGAGAAATGCCGCGAGCGCCGCTCGGAACGTCGGCATCGGGCATCAGATCGGCTGTGAATTCGATTCGACCAAGGCTGACCGCACCATCGGCGTATCCCAGAATCAGCTTGTCCTGGTCAACTGAAACGGACCACCCGGTAAGGTCCTTGCCTTGTGCGAGATCGCGGCGGCTGAGAACTTCTCCGGTATCCAGCCGGAATACGTCGAGCTTCCCGTCCGGCAGGACACTGAGCCCGGTAGTCCGGTATTCGTCGGACAGTACCGCCTGGGCTCTTTGCCCCGCGGGCGTCGAAACCTGCGGACCGGCGTTCACGTCAGGCGATTCGAACAGGGGAAGCGCCACGTAGACCAGGAAGACGCAGACGGTGCAGACCGTCACAATAGTTCCAACGCCCCCGACAGATATCAGTTTGCGTGCGACCAAGTCGGCCGATCTGACCGAGAATCGCGTGGTCTTCGTGCGGCGGTATCCGGTGAACCCTTGTTTGCTTTTTGCGGTCATGTCATCAGTCGCGGGGTCAACCGGACCGCTCACTGAGCTCAGGAGCGGCCCGGTGTCCTACGGTAGTTGGATAGATAATGCTACTTCTCAACGACCGCCGGTTTGACGAGTTTCAGCCCGACGGACTTCAACGCCTTGTCGGCGATCTTGGCGGTGATCGGGAAGTAACCGTCCTTGATGACATCCCTCTGGCCTTCGCTGCTGAACGCACACTTGAGGAACTCGGCTCGCAGCGGCTCGAGCCGGCTTCCGGGCTTGTAGTTGACGTACAGATACAGGAAGCGGGCCAGCGGGTATTGGCCCGTGTAGGCGTTTTCGGCGACGGCCTCGATCATCTTGCTCTTGGAGTCGCGGGCAAGCGGCACGGCGCGGACGTCGGCGGTCTTGTATCCGATGCCGCTGTATCCGATTCCGTACTTGTCGCTTGCAACGCCCTGAATGACCGAACTGCTGCCGGGCTGCTCCTTGACCGAATCCTTGTAGTCGCCCTTGAACAGTGCGTGTTTCTTGAAGTATCCGTACGTGCCCGAGGCGCTGTTTCGTCCGTAGAGGCTGATGGGCTTGTTGGCCCACTCGCCTGCCAGACCAACATCGCCCCACGTGCGGGCGTCTTTTGTCGCGCCGCCCTTGCGGGTCTTGGAAAAAACGGCGTCAATCTGCTGCAGCGTAAGGCCCTTGATCGGGTTGTCCTTGTGAACGTAGACCGCCAGCATGTCGATCGAGGTAGGAAGAGCCGTGGGTTTGTATCCGAACTTCTTCTCGAACGCATCGACTTCCGTGTCCTTCATCCTGCGGCTCATCGGTCCGAAAGTCGATGTCCCGGCGATCAGGGCCGGGGGCGCCGTGGAAGAACCCTTGCCTTCGATCTCGATGCGAAGTGCAGGGTACATTTTTTTGTAACTTTCGGCCCAAAGCGTCATCAGGTTGTTCATCGTGTCGGATCCGACACTCTTTATGCTGCCCGATACGCCGGTGGTCTGCTTGTAGGACGGGAGGTCCTTATCGACCTGAAGCCCCGTCGATTTTGAAGCCGCATCCGCCACCAGAGCCATCGCCACGATCAAACCAACGCCCACGATCAGCGTTACAATTGTCCGTCGAAACATCTTCATCTTGAGTCTCCTTGGTCTTTCTCGAGTCCGTTAATGTTACCGTCCTTCTCCGACGTTCTTCCCTGGTGATCTCCGGATCGACTCCGCAGCGAGTCTGGCAGGCGTCGCCGACCGACCGGCGAACCCGCTATTTAAGGTATGCGGCGTAAAACTCCCTGGAACCCCGCAGATCGATGCTGACGCTGTTCATTGGCGGCGTCGGCGCCGCAGCCGACCCGGGCTGGACCGCCCCGGTCGGATCAAAATCCGCATCGAGCCTATCGACGTCAAAATCGCCGATTCTAGGGGCGGACACTAATGCGACCGTCGCGGCGACGACAACAACAACAGCCACCAGCACATCTGTAAACGTGAATCCTGAATGTGTTCTTCCGCATTCGTTCATTGTTTCGCTCTCCATTCCGTCGCTTTCTTCTCTTGTTCTCATTTCAAGAGCATATTATTGGATCATTGTCGAGATAAGATGAAGACGGCGCAAATTTCATCTTTATTATTCTCCGGCCCGCCATCCGAGCCTGGCGACGAGACACTCCCGAAGTATTCGATCACACTCGAAACTTGACTCAGAATCATCCTGCATCAGGGCGAACCCTCGACGGGGCTAGCTGGAGCTTGACGTCACACAACGGCGAAATCGCCAAGAGAGACCCCCGATAGACAGGTCGCACCAACCGTGAAATCGACAACAGGTGGCCGGTTAGAGTTCGGCCGGCTTGCACAGATTGCTCTTTGATTTTGCAGACCGACCGCACTTGCGGCAGTAGTACTTCGCGCCGGCGATGAGCTTCTCGAACTTCTCTTCATCAGCGGCGATATCGTCGCTTTTCCATTTGCACAGGCTTTTTTTGTCCGACGCCATCTTGAATCCGTCTCCGCGGGGGCAGGTAATTCGAACGTCTGTTTCTACAGTATAGCGCCCGACACGGGACGTTCGTCGTCACTAGCAGTTTCGGCCGCCGGACGTGCGGCGATTCATCACCCCGGCCCATCGAACCTGTTTTCATAACGCCTGAATCCCGCGGACAATTTTTTGGGATTCCCTGCGATTCGCCGGCCGCCGGGTACGTTTGAACTTTTAGTTGAATTGCCTCCCACAGGAGCGGTAGACTCTCTCGTTCCTAATCGGCTACACAAACAGGAGCACCCCGATGAGTTCCAGGATGATGCGTTTCGCCGTGTGCGTGAGTCTCGTATTCGTTTCGGTATCGGCCTGCCCGGGCGCCGAGAAGCCCGCCGAAGGCTGGCCCCAGTGGCACGGAGTCAATCGCGACGGGAAGTCGCTGGACACCGGACTGCTGAAGAGCTGGCCCAAGGAAGGACCCAAGCTGCTGTGGAAAGCGACGAACATGGGACAGGGATACTCGACTGTATCTCTCGGCGGCGGACTGATCTACACCACCGGCCGCAAGGAAAAGAGCAATCCCGGCAATCCGCCTTCGGAAGAGGGAATCGTCGACAAGCGTCCGGGCAGACGCCTGTTCATGATGGGAATCGACATGAACGGGAAGGTCAAGTGGGACAGGGACATCGGCGAAGCCTTCTACGGGCACCACGTCTACACCGGCTCGCGCGCCACGCCGACTTACGACGACGGAGATCTGTACCTGATAACCGGACTCGGCCTGCTGGGATGCTACGACGCAAAGACCGGCGACGCGAAGTGGACCCGGGACATCCAGAAGGATTTCAAGCCGATCAAGATCAGGTGGGCGTTCAGCGAGTCGATACTGATCGTCGGCGACCTGCTGATAGTGACGCCGGGCGCCGCGGACTGCTTCATGGCCGCCCTGGACAAGAAGACCGGAAAGACCGTCTGGAAGTCCGGCGGATTCGGAGGGGCGCACTACTGCTCGCCGATCTACGCCGAGTACAAGGGCGTTCCGATGATAATAAACGGCGGCGGCGACGGAATCGTCGGCGTACACGCAAAGACCGGGAAGATACTCTGGGCCAACAACTTCGCCAAGGGCAACATGGCCAACGTGCCGACCCCCTCGTTCCAGGACGGATACGTCTTCTGGTCAGTGGGGTACGGCAAGGGCTCGATCTGCCTGAAACTGTCGGTGATCGGCAAGAGGGTCAAAGCCAAAGTCGCCTGGAAGTCCATGGACATCCGAACCCAGTACGGCGGATGGGTCATCCACGACGGGCATATCTACGGAAACAACATGTACGAGTGGTCCTGCGTCGAACTGAAGACCGGAAAGACGATCTGGAAAGGCGTCGGCGTCAAGAAAGGCTCGATAGCATTCGCCGACGGCATGTTGTACTTTCACGGCATTGAGAAGGGGCAGGTCGCACTGGCCGAGGCCACGACAAAAGGCCTGAAACTCGTAGGCGACTTCAACGTAGACGGAAGAGGAACCAGCCGAGCACACCCGGTAATCACCGGCGGCAGAATGTACATCCGATACGACGACAACCTCTACTGCTTCGACGTAAAAGCCAAATAAACGCCTATTTCCCGGCTACAGGCAGCGGTCGGAAGTCCGGATCGTTCTTCCACTTGAGGTTCTTCTTGCCTTCGTGCGTTCCGTAATACGGTGCGTTGGCGTCGATCCAGGTTACGATCCTGATGAACTCCTCGCGGGTGAGCTTCGACTTGCAGGGGTCCTTCATGATCCTCTTGGTCAGTATGCTCTGGTGCGAGCCGAACGTCATCGGCGGCTCGGCCGGTACGTTGGCGCTTCCGAATCCGCCTTCGAGATAGCTGACGAGCCTCTTTTTCTTCTTGACCAGTGTTTCATAAGAGACGTTGAACATACTGGTCCGCACGCCGGTGAGGTTCACGTCGCCCTTGGGTTTGTCGGCTCCGTGGCAACCGAGGCAGCGCTTGTTGAGGATCGGCTGGATGTCGGCTTCGTAGTGAACGGTTCGCGGGCCGGTGTCGCCGGGCTGGGGAGCAGGGTCAACGACAGGCAACTTCATCGCCAGCGGACGGGTGGTCTTCAGGCCGGGCGCATTGCGGCGGAACTCGTGGCAGCCGATGCAGGAGCGGGACTCGCCGGGGCGGAGGTTGATGAACGTCCGCATGCGGTGAATCTCCATGTAGTTTTCATCCAGCGCCTGGAAGAATACGTTTCTGTTGGCCGGCACGCGGAAGAACGCCGATCCGTCTTCGTGGATCTTGACGATGCCGTAGATCTTCTTGATCGACACGTCTCCCCCGCCGCTGACGGCCGAGGCCTCCATGCCCGCCCCGTCGCCCTGCTGACCGGCCCGCACAGCGTCGCGCCAGGAGAGGTTCATCGCCGCCATTACGCGAAGGTATTTGACTCTCCCTCGCTTGATCCCGGGCAGGCCGCGGTAGACGTCCTGCAGGAACATCGTAGCCAGACCCTTCGACTTCGTGTAAGCGGTGTGCACGGCGTTGGTGTCGTCGACCGGGGTGATGTTGACCGGCGCCTTGCGGGGGCGCAGCGGCACGGGCTGGTGACTGGCGATCGCCGGGTCGCGGTACAGTTCGGCGCGGTTGCCGTAGTTGTCCAGCACGTAAATGGCGTGTCCGTTTCCGGTCCCGTGCGAACTGCCCGGCCCGTGAGAGACCATGAAGAACTTCTCGGAAAACGGATACGGCTCGGCGTATCCGCCCTTGTTGCGTGTCCTGGGATACAGGCCCGGATACTCGATCTCGGGGGTCAGGTTCGTCATCGCGTCGGCGGTGCGCCTGTGCTTGCGGGCGTCGATCACGATCATCGGACCGGCCAGCCCGCCGTGGTGCCCGATCCCGATCGCGGCGATCTTGCTGCTTCCGGGTATGCTGCATGCGTTGATCATCGCTCCGGGGCAAACGACTGTGTTCTTGTACAGGTGATCGCTTCCGCTGCCGTCGGGGCGGACCGTCCAGAGGGTCTGGACGTTTCCGAAGCCCTTGTCGACGTACTCCCATCGCGTGTATGCGATCCGGCCGTCGTGCAGGAGGATCGGCGACAGTTCGTTGACCTGGGCGCCGGAAATGCAACGCATGTTCTTGCCGTCGGCGTCCATAACGTGCAGTGTCGTCGACGTCTGCGGAGCGCATAGCACCGATCGGCGGCTGCGCGATGAGGCGAACATGATCCTGCCGTCAGGCAGGTAGATCGGGTCCATGTCGTTGTACCCGTCACGATCGTATTTGCCCCCGTAAGGCTCATTTTCCATGATCGGATCGAACGTCAGTTGGCGAACGGGGGCGCCCTTGACCCTGAGTCCGGTCTTGGGATCGATCCGGATCTCGTATATTCGATACTGCTGTGCGTCTTCTTTGGCCTTCGTGTAGTTGAACACGACCTTGGTCGCGTCGAACGACAGGTCGAACCGTCCGAACACCCCGCCGGTGAGTTCCGGGACCAGCTCGTGGACCTTACCGTCGGCCCGCACCGGCGACAGAACGCAGATATTGCCCCCCCCGCCGGACCATGCCCGGTGCCCGGTGTAGACGCTGGCGTGGCGGGTGAATCTCTTGACGAATATCAGCTTGTCGAAATTCAGCGACGGATGGTCCAGCATCACGCGCTTGCGGAACGCCTTCCACTTTCCGTCCAGAGCCTGCCACTGCTCGGGCCCGCCTTTGGCCTCGAGGGCTTTCTGCTCGGACTGCAACGCCTCCAACTGCTTCAGGTGCGCCGGGCCGTTGGGGTAGTCGTCTCCCAGGGTCTTGATCTTGTCGAGGATCGTCAGACGCAGAGTCTCGGGGACAATGCTGTCGGCCGGAAGGAAATGACGCCGGTTCATCGGCGGTATTCTCTCCAGGTCCAGCTTACGCTTGATCGACGACTTCCAGCCCTTGGGCGTCTTGGCCTCCGTCGTCAGGCGTATCTCGATCAAGTTCGCCGGCTCGCCATTCCGCGTGAACTTCAACTTGCGCCTGCCGGCCTGGATCTTGAACTCGCACGAATCCTCCCACTGCGCTCCGTGCAGGCGCCAAGTGCGCTTGGGCAGTCCTTCATGCACGAACGGGTGGCGATCCTTGTACGGCGGCGCATTGTCGGTCATCTCGGCGCAGCAGGTCCCGACCTTCTTGCCGTCGATCATCACGTCCAGCGGATAGACCCCCGCCGAAGCGTAGCGCACGCGAAGCTTCCACAAGCCGGTGGCCGGGACGTCCAGATCAAACTCGACCTCAAACGGCGCCTTGCCCGAGCCGGCCATCATCAGACCCGGCGGCTGGTCGCGGTAATCGCCGTATCGTCCGGGATTGACGACGACTTTGGCGTTGCCCCTGTCGTACTGCCAGCATTGAAGCCTGATCGATCCGGCCCCGGCCTGACTCAGCGGAAGGGAGAGAACACACGCGTTGGTCAACAGCGTGACGATCAACCGACAACACAGCCGTGAAAGGGGCGATTGGGACTTCATATGGAATCTCCTTTGTTGCAGGAACATCAATACTCTTCCATAACGTCTAATGTTATTATAAGTACAATGCCTTTTTGAGAGAATAATTTTTCTGGTTCTGCAATTCCTGTCGGGCGCGAGCGTATGTAGAATCAGATTCTAACCCAGGAGCAGCATCATGACAAAGTCCAACTGCGCGGTATTTTTCATTCTATGCATCGTATCGGCCGTCGCCCGAGCCGAGGGACACGATTTCTACAAGCATCACAGGTATCCGTCCAAGCTCGTGCCCGGGGTCGGACTGGACAAGATCGACCAGGAAGGCGGTCCCTCGGCCGTCGGGTACAAACGACGCACCGTTCAGTGGTGGCCCCGCAAGGGACAGGACATCGTCGACATCCCCGCCGGCGCCCCGCTGCGCACTTGGACCCGCAACAAGGGACAGATCGACGCCGAAGCGTTCGCCGGGGTCTGCCGCACCTGGACCGCCGCGGATCCGGAGAAGTTCGAGGCCCACCTGATAGCGTTCAGGAGCTTCGGCACGTCCACGTACATGTCCGACGACCCGACGAGCGTCCACATACCGCAAGCCGTCCTGCGAATGGAAGACGGGAGGGTCAGGGCGATAGTCAACTACAAGCCGTTCAGCCGCATGGTCAGCGACGAAGACCACACGTTCATCCACAAGACCTGGGAGAAGGCCTTCCCCAAACTCTACGCCAAAGTCACCCAAGGCGATCTGCCTCAGACGTCCAAACTCAAGCTCAAGCGCCTGGAGGGAGTCAATCCGAAATTCAACGCGATCCCGCAGCCGGCGAATTCGAAGTATCCGCTTTACGCCGAGGCGCCGGACACCATAGAGATCGAGAGCCCGCACTTCTACACCGTGGCGCACCCCAAGGCCTGGGGCCGGCCGGGCGGATGGTGCAACTCGAATATCGAATACCGAAACCGATACCGGCAGCACATCCTGGAGTTCCTCGAGAATTTCTGGACGTACATGGAGGCCTCCGGCTCCTCGATGCCCTACTGGCGCCGAAGCGGGGAGAACCATAAATATCAAATCCACATATGGCGATCCCGATGCGCGGGCGGATGGGGGCACTGCGGGATCGGGGACTGCAACACCGTGGCCTTCGGACACGAGTTCTTCCACGGACAACCGATGGGCGGATACCCCGGCGGGGAAACCACCTGCAACGCCGGGCAGCACTACACGATCCCGGCTGAACTGCAGATGTTCAACGGGAACTTCCGTTACCCGTGGCGAAACGCCAACTACATGCAATACCAGTCGTCGCTGCCGCTGTTCGCACTGGCCGACAATCCCAACTGGGCGTCGGGAGCGGTTGTGCTCGGCTGCCTGGCCAGCCGCGACGACCACACCTGGTATCACACCATCGCCAGGCTCGGACAGAAGAAAGGCCTCTGGAAAAACGGCGTCAGGGGAGTCGGCGACTTCTTCGGCGAATACGCCGCTCGAATGGTCACCTGCGACTTCGTAGAGCAGTTCTCACTCAGGAGCAAATACGGAATGCCCGAGTGCGGCTACCTCCATCCCGTTTACGGACAGAAGAACCGATGGCGGATATCCAACGCCGAGGCGCCGAGATGGGGCGGATTCAACATCATCCGCCTGAACGTCGACGAGGGCGCCGAAGAGATCACCGTAGACTTCGCCGGCGATCACGATCCGAAGCTCCATTCGGACTGGCGGGCGTGCATTGTGGCCGTCGACGGCGCCGGCAAGGCTCGCTACAGCCCGATGTGGAACAAGGGCAAGATGAGCTTCAAGCTCAAGACTACCGACACGCACGTGTGGCTGAGCGTCTCGGCGTGCCCCAGCGCGTTTCCTGTCAATAAGGACGACGATCGCGGACACAGCTTCCCGTCGCTGTTCCTGACCAATCACCAGGCGCCGAGGTATCCGTGGGAGGCGTCTTTCGAAGGATGCAGACCCGGCACGCCGAACCGGATGCAGGGCGACATCGAGAACTTCGACGAGCTGTTCGGCCGATGCGACTCGGGCAACACTTACCTCAACTACGCAGTCAAGCACGAGATCCCGATCCCGCTTTCGCACAAGCACGGGAAGCTCGCACAGGCCAAGCTCAAGGAGATGATTCCGCGCCTCAAGGCGTCGGCCGACGCGCTGGAGGCCAAGGTCCAGGCCGGCAAGCTCAACAAGGGATACTTCTGGTCCAAGCGGAACATGATGCACATCGACATGGCCAGGCGCATGAAGCTACTGCAGGAAAACGCCCAAGGCAAGCCGCATCCCAACGGCGGCGGATTCGTATCCGATAACGCGAAAGTCGCCGCGACGGCTTACGTCGGACCCGGCGCGATGGTCTTCGACGGAGCCACCGTCAAGGACAACGCCTGCGTCAAGGATTTCGCCGTCGTCTTCGGGCCGAAAACCGTCATCGCCGGCAACGCCAAGATCAGCGGAAGGGCCTGGGTCACCGGCGATTTGAAGGTGACCGGAAACGCGCGAATCGGCGAAGGCGCCGCGGTTACGACGGTGCTGCGAACGCCGCGAACGCCGTCAGTCCGCTACGAAGGCAAGGCCGAAATCACAGGCAGCGCCGTGATCAAGGGCGACTGCTACCTGCACCTGTGCCGCGCCGACGACATTGTGCTGACCGGCGGGATTGTGCTGGACTACGAAGCGGCTGTCGAGGCCCGCGCCGGCGGGGTCTACTCCCACGGGCGATTCTATCGCTGGGGCGATCGGAGAGTGTCGGCGTTCAGCACCGGCGCCGCCGATGAAGGGGCGATCTTCGCAAACTACCAGTTCAACCAGCCCAAAACTGCTGTGCTGGAGGATTACTACGTCAACAACAACGGCACGCTGCACGGAGCCCCGAAATTCGTCAGCGAAGGCGCCCGAAAGTCGTTCGCGTTCAACGGGGCGAACCAATACGCAATCGCGCCGCCCGGCGTGGCGGACTTCGGCGAGTTGACTGTCGACATGGCGATCAACCGCTCCGGCGGCGGAAGACTTTTCGATTTCGGAACCGGCGATGATGAGTGCTTCCATCTTGCGATCGCCGGCGACGGGAAACTGACCCTGACGGCCAGACACGCCGGCAAGAGCCTCTCGCTAAGCAGTTCGCAGAACGTCCCGGCCGGTGAGTGGGCTGCGGTGCGAGTGGAGATGGACGGCAAGAACGCCGCTATCTTCATCGACGGCAAGCCCGCGGCCAAGAAGGCTTTCGCCTTCAGCCCGCGCGATGTGTTCATAGGCGATCGGGCCGAGGGCAACTTCATCGCATGCGGGCGCGGCGGCAAGGAGTTCTACAAAGGCAGGATCGATCACTTCCGCATCTACCGCAGGGTAAACGCCGACTTCGAAGCGATCGGACCGCCTCCGTCGGCGCTTACGCAGGAGCCGGACTGGTCTCCCGAAGATCAGAAGCTCCACGACGACTGGGCCGCGAGGCGAATGGCCGCCGAAGGCCAACTGGCCGCAGGCAAGTACGGGCAAATGCAGGGCGAAATCAAGAAACTCGAGAGACAGAGATCCGAACTCTACAAGGTCAAGTCCGCAAAGCTCAAGGACATCGAGGCCAAAGCCAAACAGGCCTCCGACGCCAAGAGGGACCTAGATCGCAAGATGCACGACGAGTACAACAACCTCCCCCAGCGGACCAGGGCCGAAAAGGATATCCGGGAGCTTCGCATAAAGATCGACACGATCAGGCGCGAAATCAGGGAAAGAGATCAGTGCGAAAAGATCCGCAAGGAGATCAAGACCCGCGAAACCAGGCGCAGGGAGATCGAGGACCGGATCCGACGCAGCCCGGAGATCAAGGCGATCGAAGCCAAACGTGACGCAGCCGCCAAGGCGCGCCGGGAAGCCGAAACCGCAATAGCCCAACTTCCGGAGATCAGGAAGCTCAAAGACCAGGCCGACAAGGAGAAAGACGGCAAGAAACGCAGGGTGCTGCAGGACAAGCTCCGGAATCTGACCGAGTCAAAGAAGCGGTCCGATCCCAAGTGGCAAAAGGCCGGCAGGATGCAGAAGGAATTTGACAACGCATCCCGCACGCTGCTGCGAAAGAAGATCGACTCGGACCCCGAGCGGAAGAAGAACGAATCGCAAATCAGGAAGCTGCATCAGGATCTGCGCGACACGACGGCGAAGCTTGAAAAGTCGCATCCGAAGCTCAGCGGGTTGGATAAGACCGCGCGCGACAAGCAGGAGGCGCTGAACGCCAAGAGGAAACAGATCGAAGAGCGTCACCGTTCATCCCAGGCCTACAAGGACGCGGAAACCAGGCGCGTTGCGGCCGACAAAGCGGTCAGAGAGGTTCGCGACGCCGATCGAAAACGCATTGAACAGAGCGGTGAATTCACCGGCCTGGCCGACCGGATCGCCAGGCTGCGCGCCGAGGCCGCCGCCGTGCGGGACGCCGCCTTGAAGGCCGCGGGGCTATACGGATCCAACCCCTATCCCGGCCAGCGTGCCGCCGACGCCCAGGCCGAGCGGAAAAAGTTCGTCCATCACACCACAGCCGACTGGTCCCACGACGTCCTCGGCGACAACAGAGGCGGCGAAGCGACCGCCCCGGCCAAGATGATCCGATGGCTGAAGGACGTCAGAGGGTTCTAGCGCCAAACACATGCGAGTCCGCGGTATGGGACTCGCCTGGTAGTTGTAATCCGCGCGGTCTTACCACCTGTGAGTCAGTTGCCCCGGAACAGCGGAACCGGAGCCAGGCGCATCAGCGATCCGTTGCCGGCGGTGCGAGGACCGGTCGATCCGCAGTGCGCCTGGCCGGTCTTCTCGAATCGCGACAGCGCCGCGCGCACCGTATTGCCGATGTCGAAGCATCGCCCGGTGCTGCTGTAATGACCCTGCCGCCACCAGCGAACGTACCGCGCGAGTTGATCGACCGGATCGCTCGACCAGGCTGTCGGCCAGCGCCAAGGCCATCGAGGTGTCGTCGGTCCACTGACCGGCCCGGAGCCCGAACGGACCGCCGCCAGTGATGTCGCTGATCGGCTCAAATGATCCGGGGCGCCTGAACTCAAGCGCCGTCCCCAGCGCATCGCCTGCCGCCATTCCCAACACGGCGCCTTGATATCGTTGCAGTTGGATCATGACTCCACTACTCGGTCAGTCTTCGGGTCTCTCGCCGCCGGGGGCCATCTTCACCAGCCTGGGATCGAATCTGGCGATCGGCTCTACGAGATCCTCCTGGGCCCGCATCACTTGTTCGATGTCTTTGTACGCCATGGGCGCTTCGTCCAGTCCGGCGGAAATCAGCTCGACATGGTTCTGTTTGAGGAACTTTTTCACGTCCGACCAGGTGAAGGCGGCCTTGGCGGCTTTTCGGCTCATTCGCCGCCCGGCGCCGTGGGACGCAGAGTTCAGCGACTCGGGGCAGCCCTTGCCGCGCACGACGTAACACGGGGCGGCCATCGAACCGGGGATCAGTCCCAGCACGCCTTTTTCGGCCGGCGTGGCGCCCTTGCGGTGCACGATCACCTCGCGCCCGCCGTGGATCTCCCTCCAGGCGAAGTTGTGGTGGTTCTCGATGTCCGCCAGCACCCTGGCGCCGACGTTCCGGACCACGTAGCGATGGATCAGCTCGTGGTTGGCCGCGGCGTACCGGCCCATCAGCTCCATAGCCGCCCAGTACTCTTTGCCCGGCCCGCTGTCGAGATCGAACCACGCCAGGCGCCGCAGGTCGCGCGGGAGTTCGGGATGAAGCTCCATCGCCAGCTTGCTGTAGTGCTGGGCGATCATTCCGCCAACGCCGCGAGAGCCGCTGTGGCTCAGGAGCGCCAGATACTCACCGGCGTCCAGACCCAGTTCGTCCCGATCGAGCGTCAGCACGCCGAATTCGACGAAGTGGTTTCCGCTGCCGCTGGTGGCCAGTTGCCGCCAGGCCTTATCCTTGTTCTTACGCGTTATCGGCGAGACCGACCAGTCTTCGTCGAGCACGTCGTGCCGGCGGCGATGCTGTGAGCGGAATCCTCCGCCCACGCCGAAGCAGGTCTCGCGATGCAGCGCGTTTTTCAGGCGATCGGTCCGCCCGGTCAGGGCCGAGACCTCCATGTCCAGCACGCTCATCTTCATGCGGCAGGCTATGTCCATTCCGACGGCGAACGGGATCACGGCGTTGTCCGTCGCCAGCACGCCGCCGATCGGCAGGCCGTAGCCCATGTGGGCGTCGGGCATAAGCGCACCGCAAACCGCCACAGGCAGCCGGCTGGCCGCTTCAAGCTGCTCAACCGCGTTGTCGTCCAGATCGCGGCCCCACTGTCGCCAGGGGGCCGGCTCGTGCCGCTCGAAGCTCGCCGCGCCGGGTGCGCTTATGTCGTGGAAATCGTCGGAAGTCTCAACCCTGGTCTCGATCTGGTCGGGATCCGCGCCGGTGGTCCGCGGGTCAGAATCGGCGCTGCTGTTGGTTCTGTCGTCGGCTTTCATGTGGCTCCCGCCTGTCCTGCCTGATGCGTCAGACAATTATTATACCGGCATATTGTCAGGCGCGAAGATATTATCGGCGCCTTGTTCACCGAACCTTATCGGCGGATAATGCCCCCGCGAGCAGCTCGCGCGAGGAAGGAAAAGGACACTCTATGGCCAGATCCGACAGAACGTTCATCGGCGGCGGAAACCCTCGGGCTACTCACGACGAGCCGGCGCCGCGGTTAACCTGGCGGTCGAAGCGCATATGGCCTCGATGAGACTCGAACCGAGTGCCATGGAGACCAATACGTCGACGGCCCGCATCCGGTGCGCCGTTATTTGACATCCTTTTCGGGTCCCAGGACCATGCGGAATCCCAGGATGGCGTAGAAACCAACATCCGTATGAAATGCGTATCGTCCGGCCGACCGCAGGAACGGGCCTATGCTCGAGTAGCTGTCGGCCCGCGCTATAACGCCGGGAGGCGCGTGAGGGGCCGGTCCGTTGAAGCAGCCGCCGCGGGCCACGCGCTTCTTGCCTTTTGAAGGGCCGATCGGATCGGTTGCATCGCCTTTGGGATAAGGTCCGTACCGGTCCAGGCACCATTCGTAGACGTTTCCGTGCATGTCGTACAGGCCCCAGGCGTTGGGCTTCTTGCTTCCGACGTCTATCGGCTTGCCTTCGCCGACGTTGGCGAAACTCTTGATGTACCTGGGGTTCTTGAGCTGCTCGGCGGTTTTGCCCTCGCTGCCGACGTTGTACGGACCTTTGGTCCCGGCCCGGCAGGCGTACTCCCACTCGGCCTCGGTCGGCAGGCGATATGCGTATCCTTTCGGCAGGCGTCCGGCCTTGCGCTCCAGTTCAGTGATCTTGGCGCAGAACTTCATCGCCTTTTCCCAAGTGACGCATTCCATGGGGTGCTGGAGATTCAACTTTCCGCCTTTGTAGACGTAACGAGCCTTTCTGGCCCGGTAGAAAAACGCCGTCCCCGCGTGGATCGGGCCGCGGGCGTACGTCCAGCCTGCGTGGTCGAAGTCAGGCAGCATGATGTCGTAGTACTGCTTCTGGGTTACCTCGAAGGCGCCCATGTAGAAAGGCTTGCTGATGGTGACCTTGTGTTGGGTTTCGTCGGCGCGTCGGAACGGTTCGCCGGCGGGACTTCCCATGGTGAAAGTCCCGGCGGGGATCAATTTCATCTTCATTGCGATCTTGGGCACGGTGTGCTCCCGGGCGGTGAGCGCCTTGACCGAACCGCCCGGAGTCTTGTCGGTCTCGGCTCCGATCGAGGCCGACAGCAGCATTACCGTTCCCAGCGTCAGTATTCGTAGTTTCATGTTTCCGTTCCTGTTGTCGGTAATTGTAGATCTGTCAACTCCGCGGCGGATTACTTGTTAATCTCTTTTCCGATCACCGGATTTCCGCGAATCCTCTTCAGCCACTTCCGCAGCAACGGGAGATCCTTGATCGAACCGTCGATCTCCTGCTTCAGCCGCCAGTCCCAGTCGCATCGCGCGGACCAGTAGCCTTCTTCCCGGGCGCTTATACGCCAATTGAGCGACCCGAAGTTCTCGTGGCAGACTTTTCCGCCGATGTCCTTTGCGATCTTATCCCGCAGGTACCTTCTGTACGGGTAGTTGTAATGTCCGCTGAATGCTATCCACCCCAGCGACGTAAGCCAGTCGTACTCGGGCTTATACTGGTCTGTCTTTCGCTTTCCGGCCTCCTTCGAACCGCTCGATTCGATCTCTCTCAACAGTTCCCCCCGTCGCCTGCCCATCTGTTCGTAGAAGGCGTATTGAGGCTTGAACCTGGCGTCTATTTTCGCGTTGCGTCGTTCTTCGACGCCTTCGAACTTCTTGCTATTGGTTTCTATGAACTCCCTGGTCGGACGCCGCGAGGCGTGTCGGCGCGGTTCGGGCGCCTTGGCGAAATCATCGTAGACCGCGTAGTAGACGCGAAGATAGTCGATGCTTCCCTTGAAGAAACGCTCTGCGTTTCTGGCCGCTGCGACGAAGTCCCGTTTTTCAACGCCGGGCGGGTATACGTCCGCCGGTCGGAAACTCGAGGCTTGCTCGGCGGCTTTGCGGTCGTCGATCCACAGCGCGATGCCTTTTCCGTCTATTTCGACTCTGCACCTGGCCCATTTTCCGACCGGCAGCGGCGCGTCGGCGATGATGCGTTGCGTTTCGCCCTGCAGGGTGATCGCCAGTTCGGCTTTGCCTGAGGCTCCCGAGCCGGTCAGTATGAAACGGTTGTCCCTGGACGTTCCGAAGTCGAAGACCGCCTGGTCGACGCCGCCTGCGTGCTTCAGGGCGACGTCCACGGTGATTTGGCCCAGATCCGCCAGGCCCGGAGCCGCTTCGGCGTATTGGGTCTTGCCGTCGAAGGCGAATCCCCGCCGGTCTCCTTCGACGAAGAACTTGGGTTTCCCGTAAAGATGCCCGTTGAGGTTCAGCCCGTAGAAGAACCCTCCGGACCTCCCGTTGTCGCGGTATCTGAACCAGTCTTCGAAGACCTCGGACTCGTCGCGGTCCATGGAGTAGTTGGCCCAGAGCTTCTCGCCGTCGTCTTTGTCCTGGTACGGGCGAAGCGGGACTTCATTGGGCGTTATAGTATCTTCGTCCGAGATGATCGGGTGGACGACTCGCGTGAACCCTCCGATCCGGACGTCGCCGGAAACGCAGGCCTGTCCGCTGACTTTGGCTCGCCCGGAAACCACGGTCTTGGGTCCCTTCACCACCGCGTAGTCTTCTATTGCCGCCCGATCGAGCACTTTTGCGCCGTAGAGCACCATGGCGTCCGGCGCCACGTACGCCGTCGAGGCGACCTGGCACGAGGCGCTGACCCATCCTCCGCCGTTGGGATGGCGCCGGCCTTTGGTCCCGTCGATCATCCAGTTTACGCAGTCGTCCAGGAACGCCAGATGCGGTCTGAATCTTCGCAGGTAGCGCCAGTGTTTGGTGTCGATCATGTCTTCGGCGACGGCCCGTTCGGCGGCCTGCTTTACCTGGTCGACCTCTTTGCGCATGGGTGCGACGGCCTTCGCCAGCACGGCCGCGTGAGGACTGTCGCCCGGTTCGGGGATCATGCAGACCCCGCCGGAGAACCTGTCTCGCCATCCGCCCATGTACGCCAGGCCGTAGTCTTCAACGTCGCTGGGCAGGTTGTGGGGCGTGCCGGGTCGGCAGGCGGTCAGCGTTACTTCATACGGATAGCGGAAGGCGTGCCGCCCGTTGACCATCGACCGAAAACGCCCTTTCGGCAGGGCGATCGGAGTCGCCGCCGCTGTCAGCCAGAACCGCTTGTCGGTCGGCTCGATCGCCATCTCCATGAGTCCCTTGTTCCACAGGTTCGAGTAGCGGACCCTGCCGTCGGCTCCGGCGACGACAATGCACGCACGCCAGTCGCCGTAAGTCGCAGGATCGTGGAATCCGCGGAAGTCGACGGCGATCTTCCTGGCGCCTTTTTCCGGGATCAGGCGGATTATGTTGGCTCCGAACGCTTCGGGAGCCTGTTCCCACGGTATGCGATAGACTCCCGCCTTGCGGTCGACGGCTTCGAGATGATTGCGTTTGACGGAGATGTAGTCGCGACGGAGGATCTCCTGTATTTCGCAGTCGAATTCGGCCTGCCGAGCGGCGAATTCGCCCATCATGTCGCCGGCGCCGCGAATGCCGTTTTCAAACAGTCCTCTTTGCTCGCCGATCCGCGCGAGGGTATGGAATACCGACGCCTCGTTCGCTCCGACCGGCATGGTCATCGCCATAGCGTATCCCCAGTTGGGATCCTGGCCCATGACGGCGTAGAACAGCCCCGTTCCGTAGCTTCCGTGAAAGCAACTGCGCCATGGACGCTTTGCGTTGTTGTAGTAGGTTTGGCTGGCGGGGTCTACGACAGCCGAACATGCGTCCGAAAGCGTCTCTCCGCCGCCTCCGTCGACCTTTACCTGCAGTGCGATTCCGTGTCCCCATTCGTGAGCCAGCGTAAGGGCCCAGGGGCCTCCGCCGGCGTACTTGATTCCGCACCCTCCGTACCCGCCGCCGGCGTAACCGCCCAGCCACCTGTTTCCGTCCCTGTAGGTTCCGCAGACGGTGATCGCATACTTGCGGCGCGTCTTGCGGTCCCAGTAGGGCATCAGCGCACCGGCGTACTCGTAGTAGGCCCACATGTCTTCGGCGAAGGCGACTGAACCCAGGCGGTACAGGAGGGCCTTTTCCGGTTCGTCGCGATTGACCCAGGGGCTGTACTGTTCATTGGGGGCGTGCTGCGAACCTGAGACCCATACAAAATGATCGCTTTCGACGCGCATGGTTCCGGGCCGGCCCGGTTTGGCGTTATTGGGCCAGGACTTGTCAAGCCCCTTGTCAACGGGATACTCCTCCCCGGACAAGCTCTTGCGGAGTTTCTCGATCTCCCTGAGATACAGTTCGAGAATAAACTTCTCGTCGGCCTCGACGAAGGTCCCCCGTGCGAAACAGCGCTTGTCGCCGTTGTTCATCAGCAGCACGACCGCCGGGCAGTAGAACCCGCCGGGCTCGAACGGATTACCGTAACGATTGCCAATCCCCCTGAACCCGACCAGGCGGGCGGTGAACCGGCGAGGGATTCCGTATCGCGTTCGTTTGGTCAGGGTCTCGACTCCGAGCACCAGATGCTTGCCCAGGGCCTCGGGGTCCAGCTTCTTTTCGCGGAGAGTCCAGGTGCGCTGAATCATCGCGTCTTTGACCTCGATGATGTCGACGCCTTTTCGAGGCCACCAGTCCACGACGCGGCGCCGGTAGCCCGCGGCGCGGGGTCCGCCGGCCTGGTCGACCTTGTAGATGTCGACCCCCGGCGCATTGCCGGGTCCGGGGTATCTCACGCCGGCGAAGTAGTTGTATTCCTCGGCGGCCAGAGAGGCCGACACGACGAGCAGAGTAAGACACAGCACGCATTTGGGCTTTATCATGAAAGTGCTCCTGTTTGCTTGACCCTTATGTTATACACTCAAGCGCCAAGCCGGTTCCAGAACAAGAAAAGCCCTTTTTGCGACACATGCGGAGAATTACAATAATAATTGTTAATACTCGACATCGTAGCGGATCGATTACGTTTGTCTTCTAACAGGGTTTGCTATCAGTCTCAAAGGACAATCAATATGCACAAGATCGGTATCGTCGTAATCGCCGCTTCCTGTTGTCTTCTCGGATCTCTCATCGCCGCCGACAAGCCCAAGTCCGCGACGCCTGGCGACTCGAAGCCCCCCGCCTGGGCGAAAGTGTCGAAAGAGCAGCTCGCCGAGGCGAAGAAACTGGGCCTCCCGGTCGCATTCGAGAACTCGGTGGGCATGAAGTTCGTTCTGGTCCCTTCGGGCCAGTTCATGATGGGAAGCGCCGAGAACGAGGTCGGCAGATACCCGGTCGAAGGCCCCCGGCACAAGGTGAAGATCGCAAAGGCGTTCTACGTGGCGATCCACCAGACCACGCAGGGGCAGTGGACGTCGGTGATGAAGACCAGGCCGTGGAAGGACAAGGCCGGCGCCAAGGACGATCCCGCCAACGTCGTCAACTGGGTCAACTGGAACGACGCAACGAGCTTCATCACGGCCCTCGGCAAGAAAGAGGACAAGCCCTACCGGATGCTGTCGGAGGCCGAGTGGGAGTATTCCTGCCGAGCCGGAAGCACCACGCGGTATTTCTACGGCGACGATCTTAAGCTCGAGAAGCTCGGCGACTACGGGTGGTGGGGCAAGACCGGATGGTGGGACCGCAAGGACAAATACGTGCGTCCGCCCGGCCTGAAGAAGCCCAACGCCTGGGGTCTGTACGACATGATCGGCGGCGTTTGGGAGATGTGCATGGATGTCATGCACAAGGACTACCAGGGCGCCCCTACAGACGGCAGCGCCTGGATGACCGGGGCGCCGAGCGACAAGGAGCCCAGTCACCCGCTGCGCGGCGGCGGGTCCCACAGCGACCACAGGCGAGTGCGATCGGCCAGCCGACACAGCTATCGTCAGTCGCACAAGAGTCATTACGTGGGATTTCGCGCCGCCTGTTCGATTCCCGCCAGATCGAAGTAGCAATCCGGACGGGGCCGGGCGAGGAGAGCCGAAGAAATTCTCCTTGCGGTTCCGATATGATCCTATAATGTAACTTGGCATCAGATAAGAGCGGTTAACCTGCTGTTTGAGGATACTCACGATGAAAACCCAATCGAACTCGTCGGGCCTTTTTCTATTGGCGGCGCTGGCTGCTTGGAGTTTCGCATTCGCTTCCACCGGCGCCGAGGCCGGATCGATAGTGATCCCCGCCTGGTCGTTTGCTCGCGGAAACGTGCGTATAGACGCCGATCCGGGCAAGCTTGCCGACGCCGGACCGATAGTAGTCGGCGGCGAAAAGCAGCCCTGGGGCTGGACCGTCGAATACGACGTTGAGATCCCCGTCGACGGGCAGTACGTCATGAGCATTTGCTACGCGTCGACTGAGGCCCGTCCGCTGGAGATGTTTTTCGACGCCCGGAACGAGGCCAAGGCCTGCCTCGGCGTTACATTCGCCCCGGCCTCTTCGAAGCAGGCCGGCAGGCTCAGCGCCGCGTCCAGCGCCGGTCGCTGGGAAAGGCTCGCCAGGAAACACGGTCCGGTGATCCTGAAGACGACCAGGGGAATTAAGACCATAAAGCTCATCCGTCGCGGACCGCTGCCGAATCTGGTCGCCCTGCGCCTGGAGACCGACCAGGCGTTTCCGGAGACCTGGAGCCCGCCGAAATATAAGGTTTGCAATATCGAGAGCGTACCGGCGGAGTTCCGCAAGGCCTTCGCGCAGCCCGGCGGCAATGTCGCCGATCTGAGAGCCCCGGTAAAGCTGCCGCCCAGGCGAGCGCCCAGACCAGCCGGCTCGATCACCATAAACGCATGCACGTTCGATCGCGGAAACGCCCTGATCTACGCCAGCCCCGACAAGTACGCCGACTTCGGCCCGCTGGCCGGAGGGGGACCCCAAGGCGCCGACAAGGTGTCCGTCGAATACGACATAACCGTTCCCGCGGACGGCGAGTACACGCTCAACATAAAATACTCGGCCGCAGAAGCGCGCCCGATGGACGTCTTACTGGATGGCGAGAACCTCGGCAAATGCTGTCTTGGCGTAACGATCGGGTCGGCCCCGTTCGAGAATCCGATCGTACCGACCTGGTCCAGCAGGTACTCCCGGTGGGATGAACCGATCAAGGTCTCGCTGACAAAGGGCGAACACACGCTGAAGCTTGCTCGCGGCGGGCCGCTGCCGAATCTTGCACAACTGCGGCTCGACACGTTTGACGAATTCCCCAAGGGCTGGAGTCCGCCGGCTCGCAAGGTGGACCTCAGCAGGGTCCCGCCGCGGTTCCGCAACGTCTTCCTGCCCCCCGGCGCGGTCAACACCGCAACGCTCCGGACGGCTGTCGCAGATACGATCCGCACGTTCGGTTCACGGTATCCCGGCGGTCGGCGGTATCTCAAGCAACTGACCGAACTGGCGGGCAAGCAGGACAAGGTCAACACCGAGGGAGGACCCGAACAGTTGCAGGAGATGCACGACGCGATGATCGATCTGCGCCGCGAGGCGATGCTGAGTCATCCGGCGATGGGGTTCGACAGGCTGCTGTTCCTCAAGCGCCCAGACACGAATCACTACGGGCACACCTATGCCGACCAGGGCGCTCGCGAAATGGGCGGCGCCATCTGCGTTCTTTCGCCCGTGAGCCCCGAAGGCAAGGTCACAAAGCTCGTGCCCGAACTCGAAGGCGGGCTGTTCGACCGGTTCGACCTGTCGTTTGACGCGAGGAAGATGATCTTCGCCTACAGGAAAGCGCCCGACGACGCATTCCGCCTGTACGAAATCAGGATCGATCCGGCGGCGGGAAAGATGGTCCCCGGCTCCCTCAAGCAGCTAACCTTCGCCACCGCCGCCGAGGCCGAGGGAAGGCGTTGCGACGTTATAGGCAACGGCCACCGTTTCTTCGACGACATGGACCCATGCTACCTGCCCAACGGGAAGATAATGTTCACTTCGACGCGGGCGATGCAGAACGTCTTCTGCTCCGCCGGTTCGGGCGTCTCGACCCTGTACGTCATGGACGCCGACGGCGGGAGCATCCGCCAGCTTTCCAAGAGCCCGGTCAACGAAACGTCTCCCACGATCCTCTCCGACGGGCGCGTGCTCTACACGCGATGGGAATACGTCGACAAGGGCCTGGGCAACGGCGCCGGCATCTGGGCGGTCCGTCCCGACGGAACCGGCACTGAACACATCTACAAGAACAACACCGTCTGGCCGGCGGGAATGGCCGGCGCCCGCGAGATCCCCAGCAGCCCGCGGATCGTGACTATCGGCGGCGGACACCACTACAACGCCGTCGGATCGGTCGTAATCGTCGACGCTCGACGCAACCGGCGCACAACCGAGGCGATGAACTGCATCACCCCCGCGGTAGGATACCCCCACTCGATGGGATACCCATCCAGCAGGCACGGCGTGTTCATGGACCCGTTCCCGTTTTCCGAGAAGTTCTTCCTGGTTTCCCACCAGCTCAGCAGGGCCGGACGATACGGGCTCTACGCCCTGGACGCCTGGGGCAATCGGACTCGACTCTACAGCGATCCGGAATTCCACTGCTACCAGCCGACGCCGCTTAGGCCGCGACTCAAGCCCGGACAGATAGCCGCGATGGAATCGCCCGGCGGGAATCCGCCGACCACCGGCACGATCTTCATACAGGACATCTACCAGGGGCTCACCGGCATCGAACGCGGACGGGTCAAATACGTGCGCGTCATGGGCGCCCTGGCCTGGCCCTGGACCGATCCCAACGGCGGCATGGGCAAAGACGTCCATCGCAAGAGGATATACGGCGTCGCCAAGGTCCACAAAGACGGCTCGGCGCTGTTCACCGCGCCGGCAAAGAAGAACATCTTCTTCCAGGCGCTCGATGAAGACTACATGGCTCTGCAGCACATGCCGACGTTCATCAACCTCATGCCCGGCGAAAACCGATCATGCATAGGCTGCCACGAGTTGCGAAGGAAGGCGCCGGGCCTGCGCACCCGCCCGACGGCGGTGACCCTCAAGCCCCAAGCCCTGGCGCCCCAACCCGGCGACACGGGCGTTCGCATGGTGCATTATGCAACCGACATCCAGCCGATCTGGAACAAAAACTGCGTATCGTGCCACAGCGGCGAGAAACCCAAGGGGCGACTCGATCTGAGCGATGCGCTTACCAGGAGCTTTAACCGCTCCTACGAAAACATTGTCGGCAAGGGTCTGGTCAACTACCGAGACACCAGATACGGACAGGCCGGCTTCCTGTCGGTCCCGCCGCTGACGCACGGGTCGCATCGCAGCAGCCTCGTCGGACAGATTCGCAAGACCCCCTGCAAAGCCGGGCTCACCCAGGCCGACTTTGTCAAGATCGTCACATGGATAGACTCGAACGCGCCGTATTACGGCACGCACAAAGGATACAGGGACCCGCGAGACAAGGACCGGCCCGATTTCCGCGTCGCCCCGCTGCAGCCGAAGGTGGCGATGAGCCGAAAGTAGACGTAAGCCCAGGAATGCAAACCAATAACGTTGCGGTATTGCTTCAAGGAGACTTGAGATGCACAGCTATTGTATGTCGTTGAATTCTCGACGGTTGATCTCCGCGGCTCTGGTCGCCGCTTGCCTCGTTGTTTCTCTCGCCGCATTCGGACCGGACCAGGCCCGGGCCGGATCGCTGGTGATCCCCGCCTGGACGTACGCTCGCGGCAATGTTCAGATCCACGCCGATCCGGGCCAGTACGCCGACGCCGGACCGGTTGTCGGCTCAGGCGAGGCCAAGCCCTGGGGCTGGGTTGTCGAATACGACGTCGATTTCCCCGTCGCCGGCGACTACACGCTGGAGATTCTCTACGCAGCCGACGAGGCCAGACCGGTCGAAGTGTTCTTCGGAGATCGGAACCTCGGCAAGTGCTGCGAAGGCGTCACATTCGCCGCGGCGCCCGTAGCCGGCGGCGGAGAACTCACCTCGAACAGCAGCGGCGCACGCTGGGCGGGACTGAAGAATCAGTGGGGCAGGCTGGTGTCTCTGAAGGTCCCGCAAAAGGGCGTCCGAACGATCAAGATCACCCGCGGCAAACCGTTTCCAAACTTCGTGAAGCTCCGTCTCAATACGCCCGAGGCGTTCCCGGATGACTGGAATCCGCCGAAGTTCCAGGCTCGCGACATCGAGAGTGTTCCCGCCGAGTTCCGCAAGACTCTGAAGCCTGACAGCGGCGTTGACGTCGCGGCGTTGCGGGCTCCGGTCAAGCCTGTGACGAAAGCCAGGGCGGCCGGGCAGTTCATGATCGACGCCTGGACGTTCGATCGGGGCGATGCGAAGATCTACGCCGATCCCGGGCAGTACGCCAACTTCGGTCCGCTGGTCGGCAGCGAATCGCACCAGGCCGCCGAAGGGGTCGTCGAATACGACATCGACTTCCCCGCCGACGCCGACTACTCGCTTTACATCAAATACGCGGCCGCCGAGGCCCGACCGCTCGACGTGTTCGTCGACGGCAAGCCGCTGGCCAAGGCGTGCCTGGGCGTCACCTTCGGGTCGGCCCCTTACGAGCATCCGATCCGGTTCTCGTGGGAATCCAGCAGCGCCGCCAAGATATGGGAGCACATAGTCGACAAGCGCGGCCGGGAGGTAAAGCTGTCGCTGACCCGGGGCAGGCATACGATCAAGTTCGCCCGCAAGGGTCCCCTGCCGCACCTGGTGCAGATGCGATTCGAGTCGTCCAGGCCTTTCGAAAAGGACTGGAAGCTCGCCGATCGCAAGGTCAGAAACCTCGACGCCGTTCCCCCCAGGCAGCGCACCGCGTTCCTGCCGCCCGACGCGGTGAACGCCGGAGCTCTCAGGCTGGCGATCTCCGACACGATCAAGACATACGGATCGAGATATCCCAACGGTCCGCAGTATCTCAGGAAGCTGTCGGATCTCGAGGCCAGACAGGGCGCCGCCCAAAACGCCGAGCCCGAGGTCCAGTGGGAGGTTTCCGACCAACTGGCGGCGTTGCGCCGCGAGGCGATGGCCGATCACCCGGAGTTGAAGTTCGACAAGCTCCTGTTCCTTAAGCGCACCTCCGGCGGATACGGACATACCTACACCGACCAGCACGCCAGCGGATCGGGCGGGAACATATGCCTTCTTTCCCCCGTCGGCCCCGGCGGGAAGGTCACCGAACTCGTGCCGGAACTCGCCGGCGGACTGTTCGACAGGTTCGACCTGTCGTGGGACGCCGCGAAAGTCGCCTTCGCCTACAAGCCCAATCCAAAGGGTGAAGGCAAAGGACACAAGGGCCAGGTCTTCCGCATCTACGAGATCCGGCTCGACCCGAAAACGGGGCTCGTGAAGCCCGGGTCGCTCAAGCAGCTCACCTTCAGCAACGAGGCCGAAGCCGCCGCGATCAAGTGCCACTCCTGGCAGGGACGCGGAGTCGATCGCGGTTACGACGACATGGACCCGTGCTACCTGCCCGACGGCAAGATCGTGTTCGCCTCGACGCGTTCCCAGCGGAACGTCTTCTGCGCAGGGTCTACGGTGACCACGCTGTACGTCATGGACCCCGACGGCAAGAACGTCCGCTGCATATCGGCCAGCCCGATCAACGAGACGGCCCCCTCAGTGCTTGACGACGGCCGGATCATCTACACGCGGTGGGAGTATGTCGACAAGGGCCTTGGCAACGGACAGGGCCTCTGGTCGATTCGGCCAGACGGAACGGGAAACGATCATGTGTTCAAGAACAACACCGTCCGACCGGCCGGCATGAGCAACGCACGCAGCATTCCCGACAGCCGAAAACTCATCACCGCCGGCGGAACGCACCACAACACCGCCGTCGGCCCGATTATCATGCTTGACACCCGCCTTGGCAGGCGAGGGACGAAGGCCATGGAAAGCCTGACCCCCGAGATCGGGTATCCGTGCATGGGCCATCCGATACACAAGTTCGGATTCTTCATGGACCCGTATCCGTTTTCCGAGAAGTTCTTCCTCGTCGCGCACAAGACCGGCGCCAAGCCGGTCCGCAAGACGGCGTCCGACGACAAGAAGAAGAAAAAGCACGGCCGGCCTCAATACGGAATCTACGTGCTGGACGCCTGGGGCAATCGGGCGGAAATCGTTTCGGATCCTGAACTGTCGTGTTTCGAGCCAATCCCGCTTCGCCCGCGCCGCAGGCCGCTGCAGCTCGCTCCTGTCGAGATAACCGCCGCAAAGGCCGACAAGACCGGCACGCTGTTCCTGCAGGACGTTTACCAGGGCATGACCGGGATCAAGCGAGGGCGGGTCAAGCACCTGCGCGTGATGGGCGTTCTGGAGTATCCCTGGGGGGCGCACGGCATGAACGTTGTCGGCAAGAACGTCGACGTGCACCGCAAGAAGGTCTACGGCGTTGTGGATGTTGAAGAAGACGGATCGGCGCTGTTCAAAGTGCCCGCCGAAGAGAACATCTTCTTCCATGCCCTGGACGAAAACTACATGAGTCTCCAGCAGATGCCGACACTGATAAATCTCATGCCCGGCGAGAGCAGATCGTGCATCGGGTGTCACGAACTTCGCAAAAACGCGCCGCACCTGAAGACCCGTCCCACGGCGATAACCCGCAAGCCCCAGACGCTCCGCCCCCAGCCGGGCGACAAGGGTCCCCGCATGGTCCACTACGCTTCGGACGTTCAGCCCGTGCTCGACAAACACTGCGTCGGCTGCCACGGCGAAAAGAATCCCAAAGGGCGCCTCGATCTGACCGGCCAGTTGACCGGAATGTGGAGCCGCTCCTACGAGACCATAATCGGACGCGGTCTGATCAACTACTCCGATTGCCGCTACGGCAGGGCCGGTTTCCGCGCCCTGCCTCCGCTGAGCCACGGCGCGCACCTCAGCAGCCTGGTCGGACGGATCCAAAAGGACCCCTGCAAGGGCAAACTCACCCAGGCAGAGTTTATCAAGATCACAACCTGGATCGACGCCAACGCCCCCTACTACGGCACCTACAGGGGAAAGAAGGAACTGAAGTACAAAGACGACCCGGAATTCCGTCTACCGCCGATAAACCAACTTTCAGCAAACACCCGAAAGTAAACGGCCCACGGCGTTTATTTGGCCTTTACGTCAAAGCAGAATAGATTGTCGTTGTAGCGGAGGTAGAGTTTTCCGCCGAAGACTACCGGGTGGGCCCAGCTTTGGTCCATTCCGGGCGTCGTTACCGTTCCCTTGATTTCCAGGCCCTTCGGCGAGCAGGTCGCCAGGGAGGCCTTGCCCTCCTTTTCGGAGTAGAGGTAGAGCATCCCGTCGGCCCAGCAGAGCGAACCCCTGCCGCCGGCTTTTTCGCCGTCGGTCTTCCAGATCGTCTTGCCGGTCTTCAGTTCGATGCAGGCGTAGCCGCCCCTGTTGTTTCCGTAGATGTATCCGTCATGGATCACAAATCCGCCGACCATGCAGTCCATGTCTTCGGTCCGCCAGAGTTCTTTGGCTGTCACTTTCTGTCCCGAGACCGACAGCTTCATGCAGATCCCGCCCTTGCCGTATCCGACGGCCCAGTAGACGTACCCGCCCTTTTCTACGAATCCCGGCGTGGGAACGCGACCGCGTGCGCCCTGGGCGAACGGCCTGGTCCACTGGATCCTGCCGGTCTTCGCGTGGATGCAGACCAGACCCATGTTCGCTCCGTTGATCAGCAGCGGAACGCCCTTGTAGACCACGTGGATCGGCGAGGTGTGGGCGGCGGCCGATACCTTCGGCGACTTCCAGACCGTCTTGCCGGTTTTCTTGTCGAGGGCGACCATGAAGGCGTCTTCGCCGCCGGGGGTCACGATCGCCTGATCGCCGACGATCAGCACCGATTCGCTGCGTCCGAAGGTGTGGCCCGGCGGCGTGATTCCGTTGAAGTCCTTGTGGATGTCGCGTATCCATATAGTCTTGCCGGTCTGCGCGTCGCAGCATATGACCACCCCGGCCCCTGTCTCCAGGTAGAGGTTCCCGCAGTCGTACGTCGGCGTCGAACGCGTGCCGGGATAGTAGCCGCGGTAGCATTTGGTCAGGTCCCGGCGCCACTTGACCTTGCCGTCCGGAGCGATCGCCGTGGCGTAGTAGCGGTCGCCCGGGAGTTTGTATACGTTCTTGGCCGCCGGCAGCGACGTAGGGTACCCCGCCGCTCGGCGCCCGGTCGTGTAGATCAGACCGCCGCCGATCGATACGCTGGAGAATCCCTGCCCGATCAGCGGGACTTTCCACAACAGCTTCGGGCCGCCTTTGGGCCAGCTCTTCAGCAGACCGGTGTCGGGCGACTTGCCGTCGCGGTTGGGACCGCGCCACTGGGACCATTGAGCCGGCGGGTCGGATTTGTCTGCCTTGGCGGCCGGGGCGAAGACCGGCAGGAGGCTGATCGACAGGATGACGGAGATAGTTTTCACAATTGTTGCAGTTCTCATGTTACGATTAACGGGCCGTGCGGAGTTTATTGCCCGGCGGCTGGAATAGGGTCTGGCGATACGCGTTAAACCCAAAAGTTCAAAAGCTGTCGATCCGCATCCGAATTACAGCGACTACGGAAATACCATGAAAAGCAAATTGATTCCGGCGACAGGGCTTGTGGGGCTGATCTGTTTGACCGCGGCGGCGGATTACGATTTCTATTCCGCCACCCGATACCCCGGAGCGAAACTCAAGCCCGGCGTCGAGGTCTGCAAGGTCAAGCAGAACGGGTCCGATCCGAAGGCCTACGAATCGCGCCAGGTCGACTGGTGGCCGCGAAAAGGCGTCGACGTAATCGACGTCAGGCCAGGGATGATCCTCCGCACCTGGAGTCCTGCGCGCTCGCAGATTCCCGTCGGCGACAAGCCGTTTGAGGCGCACCTGATCGGCTTCCGCGGGATGGGCAACACCATGAGCAGCAAATACCGCGGCGACGGCGGGCCGTGGGAGCCGGGAGTTGTCCTGCGGCTGGCCGACGGGCGCAAACGCTGCTTCGTGCGCGGCAGCTTCGACGGCGATGACAAGAAGTTCATCATGGACCTGTACGTCAAGGAGATGGCCCGCATATCCGCCGGACTCGACAAGACGCCGTACGTCAAGTCGCCGGGCCTGGACGCACGCTGGCCCAACAACGCCAAACCGGGCAAGCCGGGCACAATGCAGGTCGAGTCGCCGCATTTCATCTGGGTCTCCGGCAGCCAGGCCGGCAGCGAGGGCGACCCGTGGGTCAACGAAAAGGCGCCCGACAAGGCCCAGTGGTACCGAGACGGATCGGTCAAGTGCGCCGAATACTGGTGGGACCTGAACGAATACGCCGGCAACCTGATGCCGTACTGGGACAGGAAGACCAAATTCAAGCACGCGATAACCGTAGCGGGGACCAAGCGCGACGGACACCAGTTCATCGAGGGATACGCCGGCGGCGGATACGGAGCCTGCATCCTCAAAGGAGCCGGCGGAGGACCCTGGGCGCCGGGCCTGTGGCACGAATGGGGGCACGGAACCCTGCCCAACGGCGTTCCGCTCGGCGGCGGCGAGGCCCAGGCCGACATGCACCAGTGCATGGCCGACCCGAGCATGCTCAAGGGCAATCACCACATCAAGACGCCATGGCGGAACGTGTTCAACGGCGAGGGCGGATACGGATACACGATGTTCTACAACATCACCGGCGACGATCCGAACTGGGGATACGCATGGTTCACCTGCCTGCCCCACGGCGTCGACGAGTTCAGCATGCTCCACACCGTCGCCCGCGTCGGTCAGCAGCGAGGGCTGTTCGCAAACGGCATCCGCGGCCTCGGCGACATGGTCGGCGAATACGGAGCCCGTCTGGCGACTTTCGACTGCGAACTGGAGAATCTGTTCGTCGACCGCTACGGGACACCGGCCCAGAATCAGCTCGAACCGGTCGACAGCAAAGCCGGCGTTTACCGCGTTGCGATGGAACAAGCGCCCGAACCGTTCGGCGTGAACATCGTGGGCCTTACCGCCGGTAGGGGCGCCGCGGAGATCGCCGTCGATTTCACCGGAACGCACGACCCTGATTTCTACAGCGACTGGCGCGCGTGCATCATCGCCGTCGGGGCGGACGGCGCGCGACGCTACAGCCCGATGTGGAACAAGGGCGAGATGAAGATCAAGACTCGCGACGGCGACAAGGCGTATTGGCTGACCGTCGCCGCGACGCCGACGGCGCTGTTTACCGACAGGAGCCTGGCGAGAGTTCATTACAGCGGCCGGAACGCGCCGCGATACCCCTGGTCGGTCAAGCTGACCGGCGCGGCGCCGACAGCTCTATTCCCCCGCCGCAGCGAACCGGTCAAACGGCTCGGCGAGGAAACGCTTCACAAGCACGGGCTCTGGGCCAACTACGCGATGGACCGCCGCGAAAACACGCTGCTGGAGGATTGGTGCAGGTTCCCCAGCGGGGCCGACAGGCGATACGGAAAGCGCCTCGGCGTGAACCTCGACGGCTATCTGCATGGCCGACCGGAATTCGCCGTCGACGGAGCCCGCCGCGCGTTCCGCTTCGACGGGAAATCGCAGTACGGCGAACTCTGCCCGCGGGCGGCGGACCTCAAGGCGATCACCATTCAGGTCGCCGTAAAGCCCGAGGGTTCCGCCTCGCAGACGATCTTCGATTTCGGATCAGGCCCCGAACACCGCCTGGTTTTGAACACCGCCGCGGAGTTGCGCGCGACAGTCGGCGGCAAGACGGTCTTGTCGCTCAGCGGAGCCGAGGCGCTTGCCAAAGGCAACTGGGCGACGATCCGTGTCGAGATCGACGGGACGAAGGCGTCGCTATGGCTGGATGGGAAAAAGGTCGCCGAGAAGGCCTCGACGTTTCGACCGAGCGACGTATTCGCCGACGGCGGCGACAATCGCAGCTTCGTTGCAGCTTCGCGCGACGGATCGGGCCGGTTCAAGGGCATGATCGACAGTGTCGTGATCTATCACAAGGTCCACGAAGATTTCAGCAAGCTCCCCCCGCCGACCCGCGATGCGCCCCGGCGCCCGACGGTTGAAGTGGTCAAGGCCCTCGCCGAGGCGCGCGGGAACGTCGACGAGCTTAACCGCAAGATCTCCGAGATGAGCAGGAAGCTCAACGAGCCTTACAACAAGTACAGGACCGAGCAGGGCGCTCGGGAGAAGGAGCTGGCCGGGCGATCTGCCCCGCTCGCGGCGGCCGAGGCCAAACTCAAGGCGATCGAGGCCAGGATGTCCAAGAGAAGAAACGATCTCAGCTCGGCGTTCGATAAGCTGCCCGAATCGGTCAGGACCAGGTCGCAAATAGACGCTCTCCGCAAGCAGTCGTCCGAAATTCGCTCGAAGCTCCATACGCTTCTGCGAGAGCGCATCAAGACCGACAAGGAGCTTACGACGCTGAGCGCACAGCGCAAGGACGCCGAGGAAAAGCGCCGCACGCTGGACAGGAAGCTCCGCACGGCCTTCGAAAAACGCCCTGATGTTATCGCCGAGCGAAAGAAGATCGACGCACTGCGGAAGCTCAAGGACAAAGCCGCCGGCAAGAAACTCTCCGATCTGGATCGCGCCCTTAACCAACGGTGGAGCAGTTACCGCGAGCAAAACGCCGAGTACGCCGCGTTGTCGAAGCTGCCGCGCGAGCTTCACGACAAATACCGCAAACGCGAGCGGGCGTTGTCCCAGGAGTTGAACAAGGCCAATCCCGCGCTGGTCCAAAGGCAGCGATCGCTCGACAAGAAGGCCGGCGAGGCCGAACGCATGCTCCGCGACAAGCGCGGGGCGTACGTGTCGAAGGGAACATCCGCGATGGTCCTCCAGGTCGCCGCGGCCAAGACCGAACTGTCCCAGGCCCGCCGCAAGGCTATGGCGCCGTACACGCCGGAAAAGCTCTGGATGGACAGCTTCGCCTACCAGGTCTACCGCGGCTACTACAACACCAACTACAGCCGCTACATCAGCGAGCACGCAAGGACCCAACTCGGCGGCGCCACTCAGCGAGAGAACATCGGCCTGGCCGAGCAACTGCAGAAATCCGAGACCGAAGGCGGCGGCTGGAGCACAACCATAGACTGGGACTGGCGAATGAAGCAGGAAGTCTCAGGCGAGATCAAGGACCTGCCGCTTTTGCGGAAATGGATCCTCCGGGCTCGCGGACCCATAGTCACGAAGAAGCCTGCCTCCACCGGGCAACACTAGCGCCGAGCCGCCCCAAGAGGCGATTTCACCAGTACGAACGCTGCAAACAGGCGGCCGCTTGTGGCGATCTCCAACACCTTGCCGTCGTAGACGCCGCTCCGGTACGGCTTGCCGTAGAAGCTGCGCGGGTCAAACAGACGGTACTTGTCGCCTCGGGTCAGGAAGCCCTTCAACTGCTTCGAATCCAGACGCACATCGTCGCCGGTCCAACTGTAGATCGCGATGTTCGCCCGGTTGGAGTCGTATTTGTTGACTCGCAGGAAGATTCGCGGCGGCGTTCGAGCCGGGATCTTCGCGTTGCTCGGCAGGATCGTATTGCCGGAACGAACCGCCTTCTTGTACCGCACAATGCTCAGGCCGCCGCCGACTATGTAATTGCCGCGCACCACGCAGTCTTCGTTATGCGGGGCGTTGTAGCCGATCTGCATCGAGACCTTGTGCAGCATGTTGTCGGTAACGCGGATCCCCTTGCTCGGCCGACCGCCGCCGACGAGGAACCTCGCCGCCGAATACGCGATATTACCGGTGATAAGATAGTTGTCCACCCAGGCGCGCTTCGAGCCGTAGGCGTGCATGGTCTGCCCGTACCCGCCGGTCATGATGCAGTCGGAGATCGTCTTGAGCCCTTCGGCGTTCTGGGTATAGATCGCATGACCATGGCCGCGGTCAGGCCCTTTCCACCCGTTATCATAAATAATGCAGCCGTAAATCTCGCTGTCAGTCGATCCCTTCCACCAGCTAACGCCCTGGGCGTTGTCATGGATCACCAGATTAATGAACTTGCACCCTTTGCCGGCATAAACGTTCAGCCCACCCCACGGCCTCGCATAACTCTTCGGATGCGATCCGGGCTCCTCGAGCACCCGCGAAGGACCGCCGGGCAAATTCTCCGAGACAACAATCTCCAGATCGCGAATCCAGAGATAGTTAGAAGGCGCCTTAACAGAAAGCCCGCCGTCGATAGTAACCCGCCTGCCCCGGGCCGCCCGAACGACGATGGGCTTACCCTTCGCCCCAGCGAGCTTGACCTCAAACCCGACCGACCCAAGCTTGCGATTCGGATATTTGTACGTGCCGCCGGCGATCCAAACAGTATCGCCGGGGAGAATCTCTTTCCGCCCGCCAAGAGCAGAAGCAAGATCCCAAGGCCGCTCAACACTGCCGTCACCATCAGCCTTACCGCCAACAGAAACAAACCGATCACCCGCCCAACCAGGCGAAGCGAGACACACCACCACCAAACAGACAAGAGTAGTTCTCTTGACTTTGCCTATTGCCGTTCGCCGTCGCCAATTGCCCATTGCCAACTCCCAATTGCCATGCCGTTACAAAGGTATCTGTTTCCGAAGCATCTGACAATGACCCGCTGGCCGGAAGATCCCACTCGCCGACGAGCCCGCCAGAGGAGGGTGACCTGAACGTAGCCCAGGGCGATTCCGACCCGCCCGGCGAAGTCCGAAGGACGAAGCAGGGAGGATGAGCCCTGGGAGTCAAATCTCCAATATCCCCGGAGCCCTCCGAACGGAGGGTGACTGATAACCCCGCTGAGTCCGAATCCCATGTGTCAATCACCCTCCGTTCGGAGGGCTCCTTGCATTTTCCAACCCTATTCCCAGGGCTTGCTCCCAACAGGTCGCCGCACCCTGGGCTACGTTCAGCCCACCCGCCTCCGGCGGGCTCGACGGCAGAACCCATGCGCCAAGAAACGTGACAAGACTACTGGATGCGTGGTAGTATCATGCCATGCCGACGCAAAGGCGAAACTGGACACGCGACGAACTGATCGTCGCATTCAATCTCTACTGCCGGATGCCGTTCGGACAGATCCGCCACCAGAATCCGGTTATCGTCCGGTTGGCCGAGAGTATCGGCCGCACCGCAAGCGCACTGTCTATGAAGATGGGCAACTTCGCCCGTCTGGACCCCGCTCATCAGCGCCGTAATGTCGGTGGGCTTTCGCACGGCGGCAAGATGGACGGTGAGGTCTGGAACGAATTCCACGCAAACTGGGAGGCATTGGCGTTGGAGAGCCAACTGGCTTTGCAGCGATTGGGCGTCGGTGCGGCCGCCGATGATGAGCCCGAGGCGCCCGCAGTTCCAAGCGACAAACCCAGCGAAGCCACGCGTAAGGTCAAGGTGCGATTAGTGCAGAGGTTTTTCCGCGAAAGCGTATTGTCGAGTTACGATTTCGCCTGCACGATCTGCGACCTCCGCCTGAAGAAGATGCTAAACGCCAGCCACATCATTCCCTGGTCGATCGACACATCCAGACGCGCCGACCCGCGCAACGGCCTATCGTTATGTGCATTTCACGACAGAGCCTTCGACCGCGGCCTGATAACGATAGACGAGCGTCTCAAAGTGAACGTCTCCGAGCAGGCAAGGATCGCCGACCCGCCGCAGTTCCACAACGTAGGCCTGATCGAAATAGAAAACCGCCCAATAAAACTACCAGAAAGATTCCACCCCGACGCCGAAGCATTGGCATACCACAGAGAAAACATCTTCCTCGACGCCGGGTAGTAATCGTAGACGCGGCGTCTCGCCGCGTTAATCCTGTCTGCCGGAGGCAGATGACGCGGCCGGAGCCCGCGTCTACGAACAGCGCCAAGCAGTATCAGGTATTGTCATACTGCCTCTCAACCGCGTCGATGATCTCCAGGTAAATCGAAAGCGTTTTGTGAGCTTCCTCAGCCGTATAGTGCGCCCTAATTAGACGGAAGACACGCATCCGCTGACAGAAGCAAGGACGCTTGATTGAGTTGCCCACAAATAGTGCACAATTGACAGTTAGACCCCAGCATATTGTGGCCTTGACTTTGGAAAACCCATATGTTAGTGGTATGTGCGGGTATTTTGCCCTGTTGGTAAAAAAAATGCGATTCGGAACACTTTTCAGAGTAAAGAGTTACAATTAATCACAACATTTGGGTTCTTTTTAGCTTGTTGACTACCACATATTGTAGGTAAGATTCTAACCATGAAGATGGTCTTATTGTGTATTTCTGAAACCGAAACATTCTTTGAATCAGTAGCGGAAGGGAGCAAACTCATGGATGAACAGGCGGTCAGACAGGAAATGGAATTACGCTTGGATCTGGCTCGATTGTTTCGAAGTGCCAGGGCTGGGTCCAAATACGCTAAGAATCTGAGTGCCGCCGCTAGAGCGGCGAAGATAACGCCTAGCTATTTACATCGCATTGAGGGCGCAGAGACACTTGCGTCTGCGGATTGCTATGTAGGCCTCTGTGAGTTATACAGCATAGAAACGGCCCCCATACTGCATAAGCTCGGCCGAATAGATAGCCACTTAGAAGCCCGGGTGGTGGATTGTATCGAGACTCACTATGAATTGCTCGATTTTGTGCTCTCCTTAACAGCTGAACAAGTCTCTGTTGTTCAGGGAGCATTAGAAGGAGTACCTTGTTATGGAAGACAAGAAACCAACACAGCAAGAAACACAACGGAATTTGCCCAGTCTTGACTCACTGATCGCCAAACGGATCAGAATGGGGCTGGAGCGATATGCCTTGAGGTACGACCCCGAGGCACCTGCAGATAGCGGGGTCAATCAGTTGTCTCTGCCGTTTGATGGCGTTGCTCGAGCACTTTCGGGGGCTATCTTCCCGGTAAATGCATGTGAAGTACTCCGGGAGTTCTTCCCAGACGGTGGCATTAGGCACATGCCTGGCTTGCTGAAATCTCCTGATGGGAATCTAGTTCTGGCACAGCCAACTTGGCTTGAAAATGCTCTGGGCCGAATACCAATTATCTGCGTAAGGGCTGAGCATCTTGACGACAAGGAACATCTCGATCCAATTGGCCGCTTTGGTGTTCTCAGAGAGGTCGCGCGCTTGCTGATGCTTTGGGCCTGCGACAAAGGCATGACAAAGTCTTTCAATCCCACGGAGGTAACTGAGGAGGTTCAGGGAGGAGAGTTTCTGGATCCAGCCTTCTTCCAGGACCCTCTAAACAGGTGGGCTATGGAACTGGGATGTCCCCCGGCTGAATTGTCACAATTACTGCGGGAAGAATGGGGGCACACGCCAGTAACATATGCAGACATATTGAAGCAAAGGCCTATGCTGGAAGGTGAAGATAATCTCTGTGATATCGTCTTTATGGAAATGAGATATAGAGGCAAAGGCCTGGATGATATTTTTGGCTTCACCCGTAGCGCTATCATAGGATGGTGCAGGTTTCTCAAACTGACCACATGGCATGAAGGAGGTAGCAATGGCTAGATACCCCCCGCAAAAAAGCGACCGCTGATTCCCGAAGCAGCAACTTCGAGATCAGCGGTCTGCAACATGCCTGGCGGCAGAGCCACCAAATGCTGTAATACTTCATTTGTAGGGTTCTGTCGCTGGCATGTCAACATCGGACCAACGGGCCAAACGCATATATCGCGATAAGGCTCATTCCCAACAGACTTTATAGGAAATACGTATTATGACAATTACAAATTCCAAGCGCATTACAATATTGCAGCACCCTTTTGCAGGGCCCTACACCAATACTGCTTCCCTCAAAGACCGAGCCGGCATATACGCAATCTGTGACCATCGACTAGACGGCAAGTGGTACATACTGGACGTCGGAGAATCCACACGGGTGAAGACCCGCGTGGAGAATCATGATCGAGCAGCTTGCTGGCGACGTAATCGTCGAGGAACTCTTGGTGTAGCCGTTCTATATACGCCCGGGTGGTCCGCCGACCAACGCCGAGCCCTGGAATCGCGAATCCGAGATTACTTCGATCCTGTATGCGGAAAGCGGTAGTCGAGAACAGATCCAGACAAAAAACCAAGTGGAACAATCGCCGCATGAGCGGCAAGGATGATTGGAGTATGGATTATTCAGACGGCAAACAAGATATAGAATATGGTCCCGACAAAGAGGCTATAGGATTGGGGCTACTTGTTCTCCAGAAGCACTGAGAGCACATTACTTGCTGAACAGAGTAATCCATAATGCCCCATGGTCACATGGGATATTACACACAAACATGACAACCTGTAGATATAAGCAAGGAAGACTATTATGGCTAGATACTATGTGAACGATAACGCACAGGCGAATGGTGACCACGAAGTCCACAAAGACGGATGTGCGTGGTTATCTCTAGTGGTTCATAAGACATACTTGGGTGAATTCAGCAGTTGCCACGGGGCTGTTGCCAAGGCAAAACGAAACCACTACGCAAAGTCTGACGGATGTATTCACTGCTGTCCAGACTGCCACACCTCCTGATCGCTGATAGGACGGACTCAAGGAAGATATCGATCTGTTCTTTGCCGCTTGATCCTTGGCAGCAGTTGGGCACATGTACGGCCGACGACCAGCGGAGTTGTGATCAGTTGTCAGTTACTTCTGGCGTCGGCGTCCGATAGTTGTAGCGATGTCCAAATATCTTCCTGGATGTCGAATAGTCGCCGCTAGGCCCGGCAGGGCCGGAATATGGTAGCCCCGTCCGTAGGGCGGGGTAACCCGACGACCACGATTCCCCGAGCCCCGAAGGGGCGAAAGAGGGCTGATCACTACAATAGTGATGTAGCGAGATTGGCCTTCTTTCGCCCCTGCCGGGGCTCGGAACAATATACATGATGATATAACCCCGCCCTTACGGGACGCGGCTACCATATGTCGGCCCTGCCGGGCCTGACCCACTCCGATCTCCGGCCGGAAGACGTCCGCCTCCGTCGGACTTAACAACTAAACTGCCGTCTAAGCGCGTCGATGATCTCCTGATAATACATGTACGCCTTGTAGGCTTCATTGTCGGTGGCGTCTTCTTTGATCAGCCGATCAATATCCACCGGCCCGCCGAACAAGTAACTCCGCTCATAAGACCAAGCGGCCTGTTCCTCGTACAGCAAATCAAGTATCTGCCCGACGAACGAGTGGGGCAGAGTTAATGTGATCAGTTCATTCATACTGGTGGTTCTGTGTCCATTCGGGTTCGTTTCTTAGTATTGCCGTTCCACTACGTCGATAATTCCCTGATAGAAATCAACCATCTTTCCGGCTTCCGTCGCGGTGGAATCCGCCTTGATTAATCGATCAATATCAAGCGGGCCGCCGAGGAGATAACTCTGCGTGTAGCCCCACGCATCTTGTTCCATGCGTAAGACGTCTAGTATCTGTCCGACGAATGAGTGAGGCATTTTCAGTGTTACGATTTCATCCATGACGCCATATTCTCGGGCGCCTAAGACAATTGGTCCACGGACAATGAGTCACACGGGAAAGGAAAATGATGAGTGCGGAATGATGAATGATGAATACGGCTACTGCATGCGGCGAGAACCGTCTCGGTGGATCAACTTTTCGGCGGTCCCTTCCCGCCCTTTTCCGCAACAACCAGCCAGTCCCAGGGGAATGGGGCTTTTAGCCAGCGGGGTGGGGATTCGAATTCTGTTGACCAGGGGTACTCCAGTTTCAATATTCGGCGGACTTGGTGGCTGTGCATGCCGAGCATGGCGGTTAGTTCTTCCTGGAGGTAGTGTTTGGTGAGAGTTCCGCCTGTGTATAGGATGCCTTGTCTCAGCCGGCCGGCGCCGGGTACTTTTCCGAGGTCGTGTGCGGCCCGCAACGCTTCGGCGGGCGACATGCCTTCCCGCAAGTGCCATTCGACCAGGCGGTGGTCCGTCAGCAGCGCTGATTCGAGCGAGGGGACAACCAGGACCAGGCGCCCGCCGGTGCGGAGCTGATCGCTTACGTTCTGGATGAACGCCAGCCGTTTGGCCAGGGACGGCGTCATCAGCGAATTAACGCAAAGAGTGACGTCCGCCCTGGGGAGATCGGCGCCGGGTTTTGACAGGTCCACTGACGCATAGTCCACATTGTCGAGTTTTCGACAGGACTCCTTAGCGCGGTCGAGGCACTCGCCGGCCAGATCGACGGCGAAGACCCTTTCGAACCGCTCAGACAGCATGGGAAGGAAATGCCCGATCCCGCATCCGAGGTCCGAAACGGTTTTCTCAGGCGAGCCGAGTTCATCCATCTGGTCCTGGATCAAATTGCGCCGATCGTGGCCGAGCACATCGAACACTTGCGACTCATAAGTCCCCGCAAGACTGTTCCAGTACTTCTTGTTCATGGCGCCGAGTACCGTAGGAGGCTAATTGCTCTGTCCCACGTCACATGCATTGTCGATACTCGATGGGCTGGCGGCAAGGGGAAAAGGGTTAGAGTACCGGCGAGCAGGTCATGCTTATGCTTCTCTTGTCGAACGGCTTTCCAGGCCCTTTTGTCTCGACACAGAGACACAGAGGCTCAGAGCACGGCAATAGCATTGATAGCGGCAAAGGGACCATAAGCAACAGAGAGACATAGAACGACAGGTTGTTCCAGGCCCGACGGGCCGGTGCGATAGTGGCCGGGGCCGGGAGGCCCCGGAACCCGGTTCTATTAGTATTGAGCCCGAAAAGGGCGGCAGAACAGACGCTTCAGTGCGTCAAAAGTGTTCCATTTCCGCCGCCCTTTTCGGGCTCCAAAGCTTTTGGACATGCATACCGGGGCCTGCCGGCCCGGCCACTATCGCACCGGCCCTTCGGGCCTGAACCAGGCTCTTGGGCGAATCTCCGAAAGACTGGCAGGAAGCCGCATGGCATGTGAGTGTTCTACGCTCATCTCGGCGGCTCAGCTTCCGCCTGGGTTTTTCATCTGCTGTCCTGCTCTGTCAGCGATGCTCGCTTACATACTCATGCCGTCTTCAACGTCCGGTTCGGCGTTTGGGTCTACTTCGCGGCCGTCGCGCCAGATCAGCTTCCTGGTCTTCTTGTCCCACTTTCTGTCGCGATCGGGGATGCGATGCTTGCCGTGGCAGTCTGTGCATACTTCCTTGTCCGGGGCGGCTCCGGCGTACCAGGGCTTGTGGGATATTACTTTCTTGAGCTTCTTTTCGGAGTGGCAGCCGCTCTTGCCGCAGGACATGTTGATCTGCTCCCTGGTGTACATTATGTCCGGGGCGGTGTCGCAGGATTCGTCGTCGACGTGGGGCTGGGATTTGCCGTGGCATGCGACGCATCCGACACCGACGGCCGCGTGGCGGACTATGAGCGGCTCCTTGATTCTCTGCAAGTACATGTGGCAATCGTAGCAGTAGGAGTTGTCGGCCTTCTCGTAGAAGTCCTTTTCGGGCGTGGGCGGGGCCTCGGAATGCATGTAGCGATGGCACGTTATGCATGCGTGCGTGCGTGTTTCGGTTTCCGCCAGTGCGGCGGTGTGGACCGCCTCGACGGCGGGAGTCGACGACTTCGCGATGAGGTTGTTGTGGCAGTGGGTGCAGCGCTGGTTGGGCATGGTGTCGCGGACGAGTTTTCGCGATTTGGCCTGGTCGTACTGGCCGAAGAAATGGACCCACCCGTGGGCCGAACCCTTGGAGATCTTGCCCCAGAGGTGCTCGCACGTGTCTTCGCGCGGGGCCAGGTGGCACTTGATGCAGTCGACCTTGACTCCGCTGGCGTTTGCGAAGTGCGAAGATTTGGACCAGCGATCAAACACCGGCTGCATTTCGTGGCACATGGTGCACGATTCGGGCTTCCCGAACGGCTCGGACGCCTCCAGGGCCAGCAACGTGCATGCGGCAAGGAAGCAGGCCAGGAACAGCAGAGAACCGAGGAACTTGCCGAAACGTCCGCGTTTGGGGGCCGGGGCGCTGGTTTGTGCGTTGTCGGCTGGTGCGTCGGGCATTATGTAACTCCATTAACGGCTAACGGCTCTTGCCACAGAGGACACAGAGAGCGCAAAGAACGGCTACGACTGTGTTACGGCTAACGGCGACGGCGCTGAACCAAGACCTTAGTCGAGGACACAAAGGTCGGCAAACGACTCAACGGCTCAACGACTCAACGGCTGCGGCGTCGCGACTGGGTCGCGGTGAGGCGGGCCTCGTCCGCTGGGTCTTCGAAAAATGCGACAACGGGCGCCGTTTGGGTGGGAATTTTAACCGGTAATACAAAAGCAGGCAACGACTATCAGAAGTTAGCCGTTGCCTGCTTGTTTTTAAGTCTTAGTTGTCAGTCGCGGTTGTTGTCGCGGCCGTCAGTCGTTAGCCGTCTGCCAACCTGCCGGCAGGCAGGTTCCCAATTCCCAATTGCCAGGGTTTATACGTACTCCCACTTCTTGAGCCATTGGTATTCGGGCGGCAGGTTCGCCAGGGTCTCGGCTCCGAGTTTCTTGATTTCTGCGGTTTCCTTGGCGGTCAGGGCCTTCTTGAGCTCTGTTATCGCCAGAGCCATGTTGTCGACCTCCGCGGGGCACGCCAGTCCGGGGATCGGTGCGGTGATCGCCGGGTTGGACAGTATGTATCGAATGGTCAGGCGAGCGCGTGCGGCCTTCTCTTGGGGGGTCTTGATGCCCTTGAACAGCGAGTTGCTGCCGAACGGCTTGATGCCGAAGGTGCCGATATCGTGCTTGCGGACGGCCGCGAACAGCGAATCCTTGGGCATCTCCTTGGTCTGGGCCGAATAGGGGAACAGGACGACCTGGAAGTGCTTGGGATACGTTTCAGCCAGGTGCTTGAGCCACTTTCGATTGTGCGACGACACGCCGGTGTGGCGGGCCTTGCCCTGCTTCTTGGCGATCTCGAAGGCCTTGATGAATTCGAGCTCGTCGGCCTCGGTGTGCCCGCGTCCGCTGTCGGCGACGAGGCGCCAGACGTCAGCATATTCGAGCTGTGCGGTCTTGAGACCTTCTTCAAACTTCTTGAGGATCGCGTCGGCCTTGCGGTACTTCTTGTTGCGCGGGCAGTGGGGCCACATCGCAAAGCCCATGTACATCTTGTCGCGTCTGCCCTTCAGAGCGGGTCCGTAGACCGAGATCTCGCCCTCGGTGCATGCGTCGACATAGTTAATGCCCTTTTCCATGCATCGCGTCAGCACGTCGTAGCGATTCTTGCAGAGGATCTTCTTGAGTTCGGGGTCCCGGGGGGGGCCGTACGGGGGGATCTTCTTGCCGGTGACTTCGGCGACGCGTTTCCAGTGTCCGCCGAGGCATACCGCCGAGACCCACAGCCCGGTGTTGCCCAGGCGTCGGTACGCCATCTCGGGGTTGTAGCTTCGCGTCTTTTTGATGTCGGCGGTGTCTGCGGCCTGGGCGATAAAGTTGCCGCCCAGGGCCACTGCGCCCGCGGCGACCGCACTGTTGCGGATGAATTCCCGTCTGTTAATTCCCTTGTCGACCATGGAGACACTCCTTGTTCTCTGGTTCCGCGCCGCGGTCGAACGCCGACGACGCCGGATATCGCTGTAAAGGTTCCTGTATTCTAGGACTCGCGCAACTCGTATGCAAGCAGTTTCGGCATGTATGGACGCAGAGGATTAGGCGTTTATTACATATCGTCCTAAACCGATCTGATGCGGCTCGGGCGATGCTTCACAGCCCCAGGGGCTGTGAACGTGCAATACCGCGGCGGATCGCCGGGGCCAGAGCGGCTCTGTTATCGTAAGTGACTGTCGCGCAGTATGTTAACACACATTACTCCGGGCCGGTTCGAGCAGGCTGACCTGCCCGGGGGCCTGTGAAGCTGTGAAGGTGCTGTGAATGTCCGCCGCCCGGGTCAGGGCAGGAGTTTCGGCGGCGTGCCGGCCTGGAAACTCTTGACTGTCGCCATCGCCTTCTGGCGAGTGGAGATGTCGGGGTGCATAGGCGGAGCGGTTACGCCCTTGGCGGCGATCAGCCGGGCGAGGTGGATCCGCGCGGTCTGGGCGTCGTTGATCGCATCGCCGAGGATCCGCATCGACTCCTGGGGCGAGTGAAAGCCCATCCCGTTGTTGGCGGCGACATAGTCCCAGCGGAACTGCGCGTGCCGGATCATCTTGCGGATCGGGGCCAGTTCGGCGTCGGCGGCCTTGGCCTCCATCGCCGCGGCTACGTCGAAGTGCGCGGCGACTATGGCGTCTTCGGCCTTGATGCGTGCGTTGGCGACCTTGGTCTGGATGCTCTCGACGCGCGACTTGAGTTCGGCCTCGGACCATCTGTGGCATACGGCGCAACTGTTTGCGATGTTCAGCAGCGGGCTCTGGACGTGATGATCGGTGTACTTCATCCCGCCTTCGGAGCGGTAAGGCATGTGGCAGTCCGAGCAGGAGACCTTGCGGAACGCGTGTACGCCGGTCTTGTACATCTCCCAGTCGGGGTGCTGGCATTTGACGACCGGGACCTTCGAGATCGGGTGAACGTAGTCCTTGACGCCGGCGGCGTCGTAGTATTCGATCATCGCCTCGACGGATGTGCCCTTGTTCCACGGGAAGGTCAGGTAGTCCTTCTTCCCGGCGGCCTTGTCGGTCTTGAAGTAGTACTCCACGTGGCACTGTGCGCAGACAAGCGATCGCATCTCCTGGTGGGTCGCCTTGTCGATGTCCCTGCCCATCGCGGTGAACGCCTCCCGAAGGGCCGGGCGCGTGATCCGCAGCTTCATGGTCTTAGGATCGTGGCAGTCCAGGCACCCGATCGGATGCTTCATGTCCTTCTTGAGCACGTGCCAGTTGGTCCGGTAGAACTTCCTGGCGCCGAGGTTGATCAGCTTGATCGGGTCGGTTTCGTTGGGATCGGCCTCTTTCCCGAATTCGCCCATCATCCGCGGCACGTCGGGGCTCTTGCAGGTCCAGCATGTGCCGGGGTAGTGGACGTCGGGATTGTCGACCGTCGGGTGCTTTACGCGCTTGGTCTTGTTGATGTCCTCGACGGCGTAAATGTGCCCTCTAGCCTGGAGGAAGTCCTTGGAGAATCCGTATCCGGCGAACAGGATCACCTGTCGCGGATCGTCGTCGAGATAGTCCCTGGGGAATCCGCCGCCGTACTTGGTCTTCGTATCGTCGATGTCCATACGCTTATAGGCGTCGTATTCGCGGGGATAGTCGGCGCCCCAGACGGCGTTGTCGGACTCGAACTGCCCGATATTCTGCGAAACGAGTATCGGCCGGGCGGCCTCCCACTTCCGCTCGTTGATCGAGGTCGCCAGCAGTCCCAATGCCGCGACGACGGCGGCGATCAGGATTACGATCAGTCCTCCGGCCCAGCCGGGGAGTTGTTTCGTTGGAGTGTTGTTGCTCATCGTGTTGTCCCTTCGGCCCGCCGGGGCGTTATTCTAAGCGGGCGCGGCGAGGCCGACAGTCCGTGGACCCGGCCGTGAACGTTGGAATGGCAGTCCCAGCATTTTCTCTCTTTGGGACCGGGAAGTCTTATCATGTCGAAATGGTTGGCGTGGCATCGCAGGCAGTTGGCCTGGACGACCGGCTGGGCGGCTTTCGAGAGCTTCAGCACCTGCGGTTCGGATCTCGCGGTGAAGACGTACGAGTGCTTCATGCCGTCTGCGGCCTTGAACGCAAGCTTGGCCACCGGGTTGCTGTGCGGTATGTGGCAGTCCACGCATACCGCGGCCCGTCCGTGGCTGCCGCGCTGCCAGGAGGCGTACGCATCGGTCATCACGTGGCAGTTCATGCACGTCTCGGGCGATTCGGAGAGGTACGACAGGGCGTTGCCCAGGTGAGCGGTTATCACTCCGGTCCCTAACGCCAGACCGAGCATAACGCAAATGACGATTCGCCAGCGGCGAGACAAGCCCGAAAGGGTTAGAACTGATTTTATTCCGGATCCGAGGCCCATTTGTCACCCAAAAATAATCTGCCAGTGATTTTATGCGCAGTCGGTAGGAATTGCAAATCGTTGGCCAAGAAACTATTCGCCGGGCGGATTTGGGTTTGTGCGCCTGCGGCGGTACAATGCCCGGATGTCGAGAAGATCCAAGAAAGTGATTGTGGCGATGAGCGGCGGGGTTGACTCAGCGGTCGCGGCGTCGAGATTGATCGACGCCGGGTGCGAAGTCATCGGCGTGTTCATGTGCCTGGGGACCGCCGGGCGAGCGGACACAGCGTCTCGCGGCTGCTGCTCTCCGACCGACGCGGCAGACGCTCGTCTTGTCGCCGACATGCTGGGCATCGAGCTGTTTGTGTTGGACTTGAGCGACGCCTTCGGTCCGCTGATCGCCGATTTCGCGGCCGAATACGCGGCCGGGCGCACGCCGAATCCCTGCATTCACTGCAACACGCTGATCAAGTTCGGGCGACTGCTGGATCGGGCCGATTCGCTCGGGGTCGACTGCATCGCCACCGGACACTACGCCCGGATGATCGAGACCGGCTCCGGCCCGGCGATCGCGCGGGCGGCGGCGGGCGGCAAGGATCAGTCATACGCCCTGTTCGGAATACCCCGCGGCGCCCTGGGGCGGATACTCCTTCCGGTCGGCGAAATCGCCGACAAGCAGTCCGTCCGCCAAATAGCGCAGGACCTGGGGCTGATCGTGCACGACAAGCCCGACAGCCAGGAGATCTGCTTCGCCCCCGACGACGACTATGCGGCGATACTGGAGTCGACGGCTCCGCGGGCGTTGACCCCCGGCGACATTATCGACAGCAGCGGAGCCGTGCTAGGCCGTCACGAGGGCTACGGACGCTTCACCATAGGCCAGCGGCGCGGTTTGCGCATCGCCGCCGGCGTTCCGATGTACGTGACGAAGATCGACCCGGTCTCCGCCGCCGTCACCATCGGTCCGCGCGACGAAGTGATGTCCCGAAATCTGACCGCCTCGCGCGCCAACTGGCACGCTGACGTGCCTGAGAGATTCTCCGCCACCGCCCAGATACGCTACAATCACTCCGGCCAGGCCGCCGAAGTCAAGCTGACCGGCGACAACACATTCGCCGTCGAATTCGCCGAACCAGTCAGCGCCATCACCCCCGGCCAGGCGGTCGTCCTATACGACGGCGATCACATGCTCGGCGGAGGGTGGATAGAAACGGCAAAACGGCAGTGATGAGTGCTGAGTGATGAATGATGAATGAACGGCAAACGGCGCAACACCTTAACGTCACGGAAGCCAAGCCGTCAGCCGTTGCCGTGGTCGTTGCCGTTCATTCATCACTCATCACTCATCACTGCCGTTCATCACTAATCATTGCCGTTGGACATTGCCCCGTTCGACGCTACAATATGGCGCATCATGATGATACGAACTAAAATTGTCGCCACGCTCGGTCCGGCGACCTGTGAAGCGGAGGCTATCGAGCGGTTGGCGATGGCGGGGGCGGACGTGTTCCGCATCAATTTCTCTCACGGCGACAACGATCAGCGCAAAGCGCTTCTGGACAACATCCGTTCGGTCGAGGCCGGGCTTGACAGACCGCTTGCGGTTATGGGCGACCTGTGCGGCCCGAAGATACGCGTGCGCAAAATCGACGGCGGATCGGTCCTTCTGGGACAGGGTCAGCGGATCGTTATCCAGCGCGACGACATACTCGGCACCGCCCAGCGGATATCGACAACGCTCGAGGAGCTTCCCCAGCAGGTAGCCGTGGGCCAGCCGCTGCTGCTGGACGACGGCAAGATACGCCTTGAAGTCGCCGAGATTCCAAGCGACGACGAGATCGTCTGCACGGTGACGCGCGGGGGCGTGCTGGCCGGCAGCAAGGGCGTGAATCTGCCCGGCACGCAACTGAAAATATCGGCGCTGACCGAAAAGGACCGCGCCGATGCGGCGTGGATAGCCGCCCAGGACTTCGATTACGTGGCGCTGTCTTTCGTGCAGGTCGCCGATGACGTGCACGAGCTGCGGCAGTTGCTCGACGCGTCGGACTGCGGGGCGAGGATAGTGGCCAAGATCGAGCGTCCCCAGGCGATCGAGAATATCGACGCAATAGTTGAAGCCGCCGACGCGGTCATGGTCGCCCGCGGCGATCTCGGCGTCGAAATGGATCTGCCGGCGGTTCCCGCCGCTCAGAAACGCATCGCACGTCTGTGCCAGGTCAGGGGCAAGCCGTGCATAATCGCCACGCAGATGCTCGAGTCGATGACGACCTCGCCTACGCCGACGCGTGCCGAGGTGTCCGACGTGGCCAACGCCGTGCTGGACTTAGCCGACGCGGT
>Ga0180435_10000076_pt1 | contig 92181 bp, 71 predicted proteins | sample SS_ome_3_FD_132467 | JGI IMG/M metagenome (GOLD analysis project Ga0180435, IMG submission 132467) | Hypersaline lake sediment archaeal communities from the Salton Sea, California, USA - SS_3_S_1 metaG | ecosystem: Environmental > Aquatic > Non-marine Saline and Alkaline > Hypersaline >... | reverse complement strand
TCTCTGCAAGGCGCACGCACGGTTGCCCCACATGAACGGACCGAGCATTTCGGACTGACTGCGTCCGTCCACGCTCACGGTGTTGTGAGCGACCGTGCTGCGGAAGTGGTCGCGCCACAGCCCGTCGCGGTGGTAGCAGTACGTGCCCGGGTCGACGAGCACCCAGCGCCCGCCGTGAGACACCGACAGCGAGAGGCAGTCGGCGTGCCCGTGCGCCGCGATCGACAGGTACCCGAGGGGCCCGCAGTCGATGACGCCGTGCTGCCCGCCTCCCGCGGCGACGAAGTAGCCACCCTCGGCGTAGCATGAGGACGCAGGCCCTAAGGTCCGGTCTTCGCTCTCGCCCACGCGTTCTGAAACCACGCGGGGGCCGAGCAGCCACAGGGCAGCCTCGAGATCGCCGGCCTTGCGCGGCGCCCGCGGCGTCTGCGCCGCCAGCAGCGTTCCACAGACCGCCACCCGAGCGGCCTGTCTTCCCGGCACGTCGGAGAGTTCGTACGCCCGCCCCCCGTCGTCGTCGCCTACAGACGGAGGGACGCCCGTGGTCCCCGAGACGTCCTGGAGGAACCCGGACATCGTTCGCAGCTTGTCCACGCTTCTTTGAGCAAGCGGCGTACCCAAACAGGCCGCGGCTGCGGCCGCCAGCAGGGCGAATTCCATGACGAACGACTGGTACTGGAAAGCCTGCTCGCGGGTCACGCCATCCGCGGTCACCTGTGCCTCAAACTCGCGCTCGAACACCCTCAGACCGAGCGCAGAGAAGCGCTCAGAGCCGCCCACAAAGGGGAACTTCGCCCCCGCGACGAGCAGCCCGACCGCCTCGCCGATCAGATGGTTGTTCCTCGACGAAGCGTAAACACTGAGGTTATCAGACAGATGCCGGACCTGCAACGACACGCTGGTGGCAAGGACCGCGGCGGCGTCGCCACGGGCTCCTCTTGCGCCCACGAGGTCCAGCGCCATAGCCCACGACATCAAGCGAATCGCAATCTCCAGCGGGCTTGCCCAGTTGATGCCGAATAGTGGCGGGTTGGCTCTCACCCATGAAACTACGTCTCGCCAGACACGCTCCGCGAATCTCTCGTCCCCGCTGAGAGACCACGCGCGGGCGAGCGTGACCAGGTGGTGGTGGCGGTTGACCTCCCAGACGTACCTGGGATCGCCGAGTTCGCCTCGGTCCCTGAAGTCCAGTTCCGCCCAGTACCTCAAGGGCCACGAGTTTCCCGACACGGGGTCGCGAAGCCAGTCGGGCGACTCACCGGTGTCTATGGCCGTGCCACCGAAGGCGCGTACGGTGCCTGCGAGCACCGCCTCCGCCGACGAGACCACCGCCTCCACGCTAACGCCGTCGGCGGCGAGCGCCGCGACCAGGGCGTCCCTGTCGCGGGCGCCCGGCAACAGGCTCCCGACGCCGTCGTTCAGCTCTCGCTCTACTCTCCGCGCGAGTCCGTCCGCGTCGTCCACTCCGGGCACCACGGCGGACGGCGAAGCGTACTCGGTCTGGGAGCGCGGGCCCCCCGGCTTCCGTACGCTGTTCCTGACGCCCCTGACAATACGAAGCCCCACCTCGGCGGGACTCATGGCGATCAGGCGTCGGACCTTCCAGCTGCGCTCGGACGTGCTAGCCATCTTCCATCCGATCCTTGAGCAACCTTGCCGCGGTCTCCTCGAGAGCGTCCACCGCGAGATCCCAACCGTAGTTCCTCTCCACGTATGACCTGCACGACGCGCGAAGCTCACGCGCGGCCGTCGGGTCCGAGAGCCACTCGAGCACTGCGCACACGCCACGTCGGATTGCCTGCGGGTCCGTCCCCGCAAGAAGCAGCTGCGGCGCCAGCCTAGCGAGTATCTCGGGGGTCGCACCTATCGGCGTGCCGACGGCGGGCGTCCCGCACGACAGCGCCTCGAGCGTGACCATCCCGAATCCCTCGAACGCGAGAGTCGGCAGGACGAAGAGGTCCGCCGCCTGGTAGTAGCGAACGAGGTCGTCGTCATCCACGAAGCCGACGAATCGCACGTTGTTCGTCAGACGGCGGGAGGCGGCGAGCGTCTTGAGCTTGCTCTCCAGCCTCCCACGCCCCGCAACGACAAGCAGAACGTCGGGGCGCGCCGTCACGACCTCTTCGAGCGCCAGCAGGAGGTTCTCGACGCCCATTCGCGGCACGAGCCTCCTCGCGGTGAACAGCACCCGCATGTCTCCGGGCAGACACAGCGCGGCCCTCACCGCTCCCCTGTCCTCCGCGGGACGGAAACGCTCGAGGTCGACTCCTCCCGGTATCTTGACCACCTTCTCGCGGGCGAACGGATAGTAGCTCGTCAGCTGCTCGCGGGAGAATTCGCTCAGCACGACGACCCGGTCCGCGCGCTTGAGACAGGTCGTCTCGGTGCGGCGCACGAAGCGACCGAAGAACAGGGACTCGAGCGGCTTGCCTATTGACCGCTCGGCGCCCTCCAGCTTCAGTTCCTGCCAGAAGGACGCGTGGAACGTCAGTATCTCGGGTGTCTTCTTGGAGCCCGGCAGGCCCGCGAAGGCGTAGTACGGGAAGCAGTGGTGCGGCATCACTACGTCGAACTCGTGCTCGTCCAGCACTCGGGCCATTACCGGGGGCGAAGCCATGACCGCGTCCCTTGTCCTTCCCCCGAAGCGGCCGCGGCTTGCCGCACTGCCGTAGCGGTGAACGGTCATGCCGAACATGGTCTCGACGTCCGGGGTGTCGGACCTGGTCCGCTGCCCCACCATGTGAACCTCGTGCCCGCGCGCGGCCAGCCGGCGCATCGTCTCGTACGCCACGCGCTCGATACCGCCGAAGCTGTCCGGGTAGAAGAACTGATTGATGCAGAGGATTCGGAGCGAGCGCATCGTCAGGGCAGGCCTTTCTCCGACAGGATCTCCTCATACAGCCGGAAGACCGACCCTGAACAGGCCTCCAGACTGAACTCCTCCTCCACCTTGCGCCTGCCCCGGGACCCCATCGACGCCGCCATCTCGGGGTCACCCAGCACGGCCACCATCGCGTCAGCCAGGCCGTCGGCGTCGCCGGACTCGACGAGCAGGCCCGTCGTCCCGCTCTCGACGGCCTCGCTAATGCCCCCGACGTCCGTCGAGATGACGGGCAGACCGGCCGACATCGCCTCCAGGATGGTAAGCGGAAGCGACTCGCCCTCCGAGGAAAGCACGAACGCGTCGGCAGCAGCCAGCACCTCGGGCACGTCCCGCCTGAACCCGGCGAACACGACCCGGTCGTCGACGCCGAGACGCGCGGACTCCTGCTCGATCTCCTCGAGCAGCTCGCCCTCGCCGACGAAGACCATCCTGAGAGCCGGAAGCCTGTCGCGCGCACGGGCCACGGCCCTCAGCGCGAGGTCGTGCCCCTTGCGCGGCGCGACTCTGCCTATCATCACGGCAACCCTGTCGTCCCGGGACAGTCCAAGCTCACGGCGGACCGCCGCCCCGTCAACGCTCCCACCGAACGCTGCGACGTCGACCCCGTTCCTGATCGCCACGACCCGGCCTGGTGGAACGCCGTAGTTCTCTATCAGCATCTCCCGCGTCTGATCCGACACCGCTATGGTCCTGTCGAGGTAGCGGTTCGTGAACCGGATCAGGGCTGTGATGATGACCCGGCCGAAGGGGTAGTGCGAGACCGGCGGCAGCGCGATGTGCTCGGTCGCCACCACTGCCGACGCCCCACAGTGCCTGGCCGCCACGACGGCGGGCAGGCAGTTCCTTGGATGGGTCTTGTTGAAGTGGACCAGCTCGAAACCCCTGAGCAGCCTGCGGGCCAGGAAGTAGCCCAGCGGGTTAAACTCCTTGGTCGGTCTGAAGAGCTCCACGGCATAGCCGAGCCTGCGCAGTTCCGACACCCACTCCGCTGCCTCGGGTCTGTCGGCGCAGAACACCCGCGGTGACAAGCCAGCGTCCCGGACGCTGGACAGGAGCTGCATCAGGTACACCTCGGCCCCGCCCCACGCTCTGGCGTCAGAGAAGAACGCGATGTCGCTCGGCACTCTCGCCACTCCCGCCCCCGATCGTCAGGCCACCCAGACGCGGCTCTGCGCGTCGACGCCGGAAGTCGCCAGGTCGTCGAACTTGCCTTCCTGGTGCATGCGGTGCATCGCGACCACGACCGCTGCCAACGCGTAGAACACGAACCCGAGGATCCTCTGGTGGAAAACCTGGACGGCCATCGTCTGCACCGTGATGCCGGCAAGAGCTCCGCATGACCCGAGCGCGATGAAGCCGTAGCCCGGCACTCGCCCCACGTTCCTCAGATTCTGCACGGACATCACTATCAGACGCAGCACGAAGAGCGCGAAAAAGAAGGCAGCCGGCAGGCCGGCCTCGGCGGCGTACGCCAGGTAGACGTTGTGCGAGTGGGTCGGTCTCCAACCCATGGGTGTGGCCGGAGCGTGCGCGCTGAATGCCCCAAGCCCGACACCCAGGAGCGGGTGCGCCCGTATGACCGTCATCGCAGACCTGTAGATGTACGGACGAGAGGAGAACGTGGACTCCTCGAGCTGCTCGATACGGTTGATCACCACCTCAGTCAGGTTCATGTCGATCGTGAACATGACAATCGTCTGAGCGGCGACGGCGAAGATCAGGACGAACAGGATGATCCTGCTGAGCGCCCTTCTGTCGGCCAGACCTACCAGACCGAGACCGAACACAGAACCCAACCAAGCGCTTCTCGAGTAGGTGAACAGGAGTCCGAGCAGACCGTTGATGACCGCCACTTCTGCGACTATCCTGCGTATGCCGTGCTTGAGGTGGCTGACGGCGAAGAACCAGATCGGGATCGTCATGAGGAGGAGCGCCGCGAACATGTTGGGGTGGCTCAGTCCCAGCCAGCCGCCCTCCATACGTCCTCCCGCTCCCTCCTCGAGGTTCTGCCCCATCGTGCCGGCCGTGATGGCAGCCTGCCCTCCGGCGAGACGAGTGGCCATTCCCGTGAGAGAGGCAATGAGCCCGCCGATCGCGAAGAAGACGGCGAACTGCCGCAGGTCCTTGGGCTCCCGGAGGATCGCCACCAGAAGATAGAACCAGAGGAAGTAGAGGATCTGCTCCTTCAGAAAGAGCAGCGTCCGCAGGTGCGTGTAGGCGTCGGTGTTGATGTTGAACGACCACAGACCGGAGAGGAGCACCAGGAAGCCGAAGCAGAAGATCGTGCCGTCGATGCGAGTCCTTCGCAGGATGGGTCCCAGCGAGGCGAACTGCGCGTCCACGGCGTACCTGAGCGTGTACGCCATCGCCACACCGACGAGAGCGAAGTTGAACCCGCTGATCTGGAAGACCTTGGGAGTGCCGATCGTGATGCCGGGGCGGGCGAAGGGCATCATCAGCGCGAGCGCGAGAACGCCCCACTCGATCCTGAGCGACGTCACGGAGAGAACCCCGGCGGCCATGATGAACACGATCAGGTGGAGCGGGGAGGGTATGCGCACCCGGGTCACGAGCATCACGCCGGCCAAGGCATAGACGCCCAGAGCGAGCACCCAGACCGGCCACTGCTTGCGCAGCTGAGCCTCACTGCCGTCCCAGACCTCTCTGACACCGCGCCTGGCGCCGTTCACCGGCCCCCCCGTTCGCTCGACGGCTGCCGAGTGGATGCGCGGTCCGTGGCGCGACCCGGTCGCGGCGCCGATCCGCGCGTCTGTCGCCCGTGTTCTACAGGCGGTCGTAGATGAACCTGGGGATGTAGAACCTTCTCCCGTTCAGGACCGAGCCGAGGACCTTCGCGCCCGCGTCTTCCAGCAGAGCGAGTGCGCGCTGAGCCGTGGCATTCTTCGTGGAAGCCGAACGCACGACGAGCACGACGCCGTCGACCTTGCGCGAGAGCTGGACGCCCTCTGCGAACGGGACAAGTGGTGCGGAGTCGATAACGATGAGCTCGAACGCCTGGCGCAGCTCGCTCAACATCCCGTCTATGCGAGGGTCCGCCAGGATCCTCGGCGGGGCGACGGCCGGCCTACCTGCCGGGAACAGAGACAGGTGTGGAACCCCGCTGTCGCGAAGACAGTCTCTCAAGGGCGCGTCCGCCAATATGTGATCAGAGATGCCGGGCGTCCGCTGAATGCCGAAGGCCTCGTGCAGGACCGGCTTCCTCAGATTGGCGTCGATGAGCAGCGTCCTGACCTCTCCGTTGAGCGCAAGAGTGGACGCGAACTCGCGCGCCGCGGTGCTGACCCCCGCGCCCTGTTCAGCGCTCGCGAGCATGACTATCCTCGAGGACATCTCCGGCAGACCGAGGTAGACATCGGAGCCGAGCGCCTGGTAGGCCTCGACGTCGGAGGTGGGCAGCCCCACGCGCCGCGCGCCGAAGACCACGGGCACAGAACCACCCACGGCCTCATCGCCCACGGCCGGTCGCTCCTGCTCGCGTCTGGACCTGTCCATTGCGTCGGAAATCTTGCTCATTAGATCCTCTTGACCGGGGCGCGCACCGCACCTCGGAGCCGCGCCAGTGCGCTACTCCTTGTGTACCCACGCCCGGTCGTAACCTAGGCTCTTCAACTCGGAGGCCACGACCCTCGCCTCGTCCAGCGAGGGGTAGCCCCCGGCGACGGCTACCCTGTACCACGTGTCTCCGTCGCCGATCTCGACCGGGACGACCTCGGCCAGCAGACCCTGGGCCGCCAGCTCCAGAACGACACCGGAGGCTGCATCGTTGCTCCTGCTCGAGAGCGCTATCGCCCTGTAGGGACCTCCCGGCCCCGACACCGCGGTCCCACGACCGGGGATGACGGCTTCCTCGTCCAACGCGGCAGACGCGTCGCCCGTCACTTCGGCCGTCTCTACGGACGCCTCGGGACTGCCTCCGGACGCCTCGTCCGTTCCTGCCAGGCCCCCATTCAGCTCGTCGGAGACCTCGGACGGCTCGCTCACTACCCCCGCCTGCACTACCGCGTCGGTCGTCGAGTTCCGATCCGCGGCCGGCGGCTCGCGCACCGGCTCCTCGCCCGCTCCCTCGGACGCCGTTCGGTCCACGGCCTGCGCCTCCTCGGGCGATCCGCCGACAAGCACGGCCGGGGCCACTGCCTCGTCCGGCACACCGGCGTCTACCGGAGTTGCTGCCTGCTCGCTCCCCGACGGAGTAGAGACCGCCCCGGACCGAGGCGAGACCGCCCCGGACGGAGCGGAGACCGCGCGCCACCACCCGGTCTGCACGGCGGAGAAGATGACGACGACGATGGCGGCTACGGACACCACTGTGGGCAGCACCCACGCGGGCATCCTCCCCGTATCGGCGACCGCTATCGCAACCTTCTTCTCTCCAGTGTCCTTTCCGGTCCGCTTTCTCGCAGCCGGACGTTCAACTCTGGCCGGCTGCATCACGGTAGGCGGCCCCCTGCGGTCTGCGCTCTCGACTGTCGCAGACACGGGCTCCTGCGGTTCGTCCTTCCCCTCGAGAATCGGCGGCGCCGCCGTCTCCGCCTCGCTCGGACTCACCGTCACCGGCTCCCTGTCCGGCGCGCTCGATATCTCGATCTCGACCGGGGCGGGCGCCGGCTCCGGCTTTTCGTCCCGCACCTCTCGGGCGACCGGCACCGGCGGACTGTAGGCTCCCGGCGGGACACCCTCGATGTCGGCCAGAGTCTCGTCTATCAGCGCCCGGCCTATGCGGCGCCTGTTCGCGCCGTAGCCCGCTACGAGCGCCCGGTCGCAGACGATGTTGATCATGCGGGGCACGCCCTCCGCGTACGCGTAGATCGCGTCCACCGCTGCCCTCTCAAAGACCTGCGTCCCGTTCGCTCCAGCGACCTTCAACCGATGCTCGATGTACTCCGCGGTCTCCCTGTCGGACAGCGGAGTGAGATGATATCGAATGCCGATGCGCTGCTTGAGCTGCCTGAGTTCGGCCCTGTCCAGCTTCTGTCTGAACTCCGGCTGGCCTGCGAGGACTATCTGGAGACTGCACAACCCGCCCGACCGGAGGTTCGACAGCAGCCTTATCTCTTCCAGCACGGGCAGCGACAGGTTCTGCGCCTCGTCGACCACGAGCACCGCGTTACGACCGGCGGCCGTCCACTGGTCCAGGAAGCGCTGGATCTCCGAGATCTTCGACAGCTTCCCCTCGCCGCTCGATTCGATGCCGAACTCGGCGAAGAGAAGGTCGAAGAGCTCGTCCGTCGAGATGGTCGTGTGCGACAGCCTGGCGACCTTGGTACGCGCGTCCAGCCCGAGCACCAGGGCGTCGAGCATCATGGTCTTGCCCGTGCCGATCTCACCCGTGAGCTGCACGAATCCGCGCCGCTCCTCGACGGCGTAGGTCAGATGCGCCAGCGCCTCCTTGTGCCTCGAGCTCAGGAAGAGGTAGCGCGCGTCGGGGGTGAGCTCGAAAGGGCGCTCGGCCAGCTCGTAGAACTTAGTGTACAAGCTCGCCTCCTAGCCCCTGGGCCTGTGCTTCACGACAGCCAGAACCTTGAGCCCCAGCTCTCGCTCGACGTCGGTGCGCCGGACGAGCGACTGGTCCATTCTCTCCACGGCGAACACGAACGCGAGCCCGAACAGCAGCGTGAAGAACGCGAAGACCGACTTCATGTTGATGCCGACAGACGAGGGCTCGACGGGCACGCTTGCCCTGGACACGACACCGACGTTAAGCAGACTCGGGTCGGTCGCGGCGGTGATCCTGAACTGCTCCCGCCTGTCCATGATGACGGCGTAGAGGTCGGCCCGGATGGACAGTTCGTGCTCGAGCAGCCGGATCTGCATGTTCTCATCGGCGAGCCGGGGATTCTCGGCCCGGAGCGTCTCCAGGTTCTTGAGCGTAGCCCGTCGTTCCGCCTTCCACTCCTCCAGCTGCATCTTCTGCCTGAACAGCGCCTCCTCGACCTCCTGGCGGAGCATCCTGCCTGACGACTCTACCTCTCTCTCCAGCACGAGGATCTCCGGATGGCCCTCCGAGTACTTCGCCCGGGCGCTGTCGAGCCTCTGCCTCATCTCGAGGTTGCGGAGCTTCGCTGCGCGCACGGTCGACATCTCGTAGAGGGCGTCGCTTGGCACCTCCGAAGCGTCCCGGTCCGACTCCAGCCACTCCTCGATCATCTCGATCTTGGCAGTGAGAGTGTTGATCGTGTTGTCGAGCCCCCTAAGCTGGTTCACGAAGCGGTTTATCACCCCCATGTGCTGGTTGCCCATGACCTCGCGGGCCAACTGGCCGCTCTCCGCCCCGTAGCGGATGATTTCCTGGCCGATCGAGTCGATCTCCGTCTTTATGCGCGCCGCCTGCTCGTCCAGGTAGTTGACGGCGTCGTAGTCCAAAGCCACCCGCGCCCGGACACTCAGGTAGGCGTCGAGCGCCGCGTTCGTAACCTCGGCTGCCCGACGAGGGTCGGTGTGCCTGTAGCTGAGCTTGATGATGTTGGACTCGGGCTCGGCCTCGGCCTTGATCTGTTTGTTGATCTGATGAACGGTCCTTGCTCTGTTCCCCTCCTCACCAAGCCCCAACCGGTCCACGACCTCCTCCGCAACCGCAGGACTCGTGATGATCTCGATCTCCGAGTTGACGACCTCTCCTCGCTTGAGCACCGAGCGGCTCTCCGCCGGCATCTGGTATCCCAGCGGCAGTCGCCGGATCATCACTATCGCCTCGGCCTTGTACGCCGTCACCTCGGTGACGATGCCGTAGACGAAGATGGCCCCCGCGACCAGGAGCAGCGCGATGATCAGGAGCTTCCTCCGGAAGATCACGTAGAGGATCTCCTCGAGGAGCACGGCTTCTGTCTGTTGGGCCTCTCGCTTCAATCCACTCTCGCTTCCGGTCACGTCTGCTCGGCTACTCGTATGATCTGAGCGGCTCGCGGTTGAGGATGTCGTATCCGCGCAGATAGAAAAGCTGCGCTGGGGCGATCTCGTGGAAGAACAGGTCGACGAACTCGTTGACCTTGCCGATCGCGGACTTGGGCACGTACACGATGTCGTAGGCCTGCAGCGGAAGGTCGTAGGACAGGTCGCCGCCACTCAGCACCTTGCCTACGTCCACCTTTATCGCGACCGCCTCGGGCACCCCGGTGCTCCTTATGACCATGACGCTGCTCGGCTTTCCCGAGGGCTCCATGCCGCCGGCTCCCGCCAGCGCCATTGTCACTGTGATGGGGCCGGCCGCCATTACCGGCCCGGGCTTCCCGACCTCACCGAGCACGTAGACGGGCTGCTGCCCTACCTTGTCGAGGGTCAGCATTGCCCTCGGCTCCCGCAGAAGCTCGGACATCCTGCTCTCGATGGCCGCCCTGGCCTCGTCTATCGTCTTGCCGGCGACCACGACCTCACCACCCGACGGGACCGACACCGTCCCCACTGGTGACACGGGGGTGGTGTAGTCGAGATCCCGGTCCGCCGGGAACGAGATGGCCAGAACGTCCCCGACGCGCAGCCGGTACACCGACTCGCCTTCGTCGGCACGCTCGTAGTCGGCGACGTCGACGACGGCGTCGTGTGAACCGCCGGCGCATCCACCTACACAACAGAGCACCGCCCCGACGAGAGCCAGGAGCAGCCCTATTCCGCTTGTTGACCTCACGATATCCCTCACATGCGCTCCGCGTCCGACCACCCGGCACGCGGCGTGCTCAGGTGCTCTAAAGCATAACTCGTGCCACGGTTACGCCGGGTGAGGCGCCTCGGCCACCGCGACCGCAGCGCCGGCTTGGGTGCTGTTCCTGGATACGCCGGCGGCCAGTTTCCCGAACCCTGTTCATCAGAGCGCGATCCCGCCTGGGCCGGGGCCCTGGCACTCTGCACACGACGTGTCCGGTGCTCTTGGGAGCCCTGCTCTCACTCCAGCTCGTAAAGCTTCAGTCTCACGCCGTCGAACTCCCGGCTGTCCAGTCTCTCGAAGCGCTCTTCCAGAACGCGTGGAGTGCGCTCAGACGGGTCCATGTGCCACAGGCGAGACTCGACGAACCAGAGCCGGCGCTTCCCGGCGGTCCGGTCTTCGACGACCTGCGCCACCGATTCGTCAGAGCGCGTCTGGCCCCTGTACAGGACGAACTCGTCGGCGGTTCCTTCGAAGTAGAACGTGAACACGTCCCGAACCACAGGCACCAGCACGACGTCCCCGGGCTCCTCCCGCTCCGCGACATACCTCGCCGCTGCCCGAACGTCCTCGCGCGCGTAGGCAGGGTCCGTTCGGTAGCGACCGAATGACACTATAGAGAATAGAACAAGAGCGGCGCAAAGCCAAGCTCCGCGGCGCCCCGGAAGCGACGTAACGCCGGCAGCCAGGGTCACCAGGACCACCGGCAGCATCACGGCCACGTAGCGCACGTTGAACGGCTTGACATTGAGAAGCGCCAGAACGGCCGCTGAGGCCAGCGGAACGGCCACAACGGCCGCGACCAGTCTGCCCGGGGCTCCCAACCGCCACAGCTCTCTCATTCCTGCAAGAAGACCCAGGGCGGCCACGAGACCCGCCGGGATCGCCAGCCAGAGGTGCGGGACGAACGCGCCGAGCGGCGAGCCGCTGTGCAGCTCGCGCGTGCCCGGCCCGAGCGCGTAGCCGTACACCATCGAGTAGATCGAGTACGGGATCGCCATCGGCGAGAAAGTGGTGCCGCCTCGAAGCAGCTCGCCCTCGTCCGTGAGCGGAGCGACCCTCACACGCTCCGCCACGTTGTCGTCACGAACCCAGTTGGTCAGCGCCAGGAGCATCGGCGCCGCCAGAGCGGCAACGACCACGCACACCACGACCCACTGGGCGAACCTGCGCTGTCGGACGAGCCGGCCGACTGCGAACAGCGACTGCGCCAGCCACAGGAACGCCGCGGACAGGTTGCAGTACAGAGCGAGCGCCGTGCTGGCGACGTAGCCCCACCTCGCGCGCCCGTCCCTCGCCACGATCCTCCACGCCGCGAGCGTCGACGACGCCGACAACAGCATCAGAAGCGAGTAGTTCCTGACCTCCTGGGAGTACCAGATGGCGAACGGCGAGACCGCCGCCAGCCCAGCGGCGACCAGACCGGTTCGGCGGTCGGTCATGTCGCGTCCCAGAAGGTAGACCACGGGTATCATCGCGATGCCCGCCACGGCCGATACGCTTCGCAGCGCCGCCTCCGAGGTCGACACCCGGGCGACGACGTGCACGAGCCACGCGTGAAACGGTCCCTGGATGTTGGAGAGGAAGTCGCGGACGCCGAAGTCGCCGTTGACGGCGGCCGCCTTGATGGTCAGCAGTTCGTCCACCCAGAAGCTCTGGGCCCCGAGTTCGACCAGCCGCAGAGCGGCGCCCAGAAGGACGAGCCCGACCAGAACGCGCAGAGCGGTCCGTCGTCCCACGTCCGTGCCGTCAGTCTGCGGAGAAGCGCTGGAACTCGTGCCTGGATCGTTCACCTTCTCTGCTCCGTTGAGCCCGTTGCCGGTGGGCCCCACCCCACGAACCGGGGAGGATAAGGGAGGAGCGGCGGCCTGTCAAACCGGCTCCCCCACAAACGCCAATCCGGCAGCGTTGCGGTGTGAGTGAGGGCTGACTTATACGCATTCGCTGCCGGATCCGCTTTTCGGTCTATCTGCTGAAGGGCCTCGGTCTCGGCCCGTCGTTCGCCTAGTACGCCCCTTTCCTCAGAAGCACGGCCGGCAGCGTCCGGAGCAGTATCTTGAGGTCCACGCCGAACGACTGCCTGCGAATGTACTCGATGTCCAGTCGCATCCACTCGGTGAACCCGATGTGGTTGCGGCCACTGATCTGCCACAGGCACGTTATACCCGGGAGCACCGACAGCTTCTGTCGCTGCCAGCTCTCGTAGTTCGCAACCTCAGCGGGCAGCGGAGGTCGCGGTCCCACCAGGCTCATGTCGCCACGCAGCACGTTGTACAGCTGCGGCAGCTCGTCGAGCGACGTGCGCCGCAAGAACCGTCCGATCGGAGTTATGCGCGGGTCGTCGCTGATCTTGAAGACCGGCCCCTCCAGCTCGTTCAGGTGCATCAGCTGGTTCTTGAGCTGCTCTGCGTCCTGCACCATCGAGCGGAACTTGTAGAACTCGAACTCGCGCCCGTCCTTCCCCACTCGCATCTGCTTGAAGAACACGGGACCGCGCGAATCCAGCTTGACCAGGATCGACAGCGCGAGGAACACCGGCGAGAGCAGCAGCAGACCGATCAGGCTTGCGGCGATATCGGTGGGGCGCTTGACGTAGCGCCGGTAGAGGTCGCCGCTCACGAGACGGTCGGCCTCGCGCGTACCGCGCGAATACTCCTCCACCGTTCCGTAACCGAATCTCTCGTCGACGAAATACACGGGGGCTATGTCTCCGGACTCGCGGATGACCCGTACTTAAGAACCGGGTGTCGACTGGTCGTCGCACCCGGCGCAGCGCAATCGCTATCGCAGTGTCTGCCTTGGGGCGCTTCCGAGTCGACGTCGCGGCGGCGCACGAACACCTAGGTCCGCCTCGCTGCCTCTCAAACGACTATTCGATTTGAGAAGAAACCCTTAGCAGTGCTGCTATGCGAGTCCTTTCGTGGGGGGTCTCGGTTCCTCTGAGACTCAATGCTAGTGTATCACAAGCTTTGTGTCGTGTCAACCGGTATCACGGGGCCTTGGGACGCCTCTCAGGCGGTTGCCAGCCGGCCGCGGACCGCCGCCCACAGCAGCGGCACCAGGATCTCGTGCCTGCCCCTAAGTGCAATACCCATACCGCCTTCGGCCGTCGGTCTGCCCACGACGTTGACCATGGCGCGGTAGGGCTCGTTCATGTCGAGGCTCACGGCGGTGAAGACGCTCGGCCCCCCGAGATTGCGCGAGACCGAGAGCGCCTTCAGGAATACCTCCGGAAGGACGACAGCCGAACCCACGTTCACGACGACGCCTCCGTCGAGCCGGCCTACCACGTCGGACAGTATGCGGAAGTCCCTGAGACTCGTGTCACCGATCGCGGCGCCGTCGGCGGAAGCGTGCTCGTGAACGATGTCGGTGCCCAGCGCCACGTGCACCGTCGCCGGCACCCCGAGTTCGTAAGCGCGTCCCAGCAGACTCGCGTGCAGATTCGGCGCGCCACCCTCGACCAGGCCGCGCCCGATGCACTCTCCGAACCCCTCGCCCCTCGACGCGCCCTCCACAACGAGCCCGTTCATCCCATCCGCGGTGTCGGCGCACATGCCGAACGTTCCGTCACCCAGTCGCCCCGCCACGTCTTCGGACGTCTTGCCCCAACGCGCGATCTCGTAGTCGTGGATCGCCCCGGCCCCGTTCGTGGCGATCGCGCTGATGACCTTGCGTTCCATCAGGTCCACGACCAGCCTCGACAGCCCGCACTTGATGATGTGCGCGCCGAACATCCAGACGACGGTTCGCTTCTCCGCGGCGGCCGCGGAGATGGCGTCGGCCGCGCGGCGGAGATCGGGACCTGAGAAGAGGTCGGGCACGGCGTCAAGGAGCCCGGTCACGTCGGGCGCGTTGTCCCCGGGCGCGACGAAGCTCCCTACGTCGATCATCCCGCCGCGCTCCTCGATGGATATCCTGCGGAGTCTCGCAAGATCGGCCTCTGTGTATCTCGAAGGCATTGTCCCTCCAGTCCGTGGCGCTATCCCTCTGACTCGGCGTACTCGACGTCGACCAGCATCGCCGCGATCGATCCCACGACGACCTTGCTCTTCATCAGCACGGGCATGCGGCGCTCATCGTCTGTGAGCCAGACCGTCAGCCGGCCCTTGTGACTGAACAGACCCGAGGCGCGCATCACCGGCTCGACCACGATGCAATCGAACTCCCCGGCCGGCACTTCTATCCGCTCGCGCTTCAGGACCTTTATCTCGAGCGGGTAGTTCTTCTTGTCCGCGTGGTTCTCAATGAACACGGACCGACCCACCTCGAGCGGCATCATCCTCACGTAGTACAGCGATGAGAGTATGTCCTGTGCGCCCGCCGACACAGGGACGATCCGGCCTCGCTGTTCCGGATACCGGGCGAACCCGCGTTCGTGGTCGTAGAGGACGAGGTCGTGTGCCCTGAAATCGCCCTCTCGAAGACGCTTCTCGAAGCGGCGCGGTATGAGCTCTCTGACGTCCCAATATGACTCGGCAACGTCTCGCACCGTGAAGAAGACGGAGAAGAACTCGTTCGACTCCGCCAGAGACACGATGTGGTAGCACTCGTAGCCGCGCTCTTCTATGGTGCGGGGGATGCCGAGCACCGCCGTGCCCGCGCCTATGAACCCGTACTTGATCTCGAATGTCAGCTTCTCCCCCACGCCGAAGGGCGGCACCGACGTTCCGCCGCCCGGGGCGAGAGCCGCGTAGCGGCTGGGCCCGGCCGCGCCGCCGCGAGGAGGTGCCGCCATCAACAACAGCGCCACCACACAAACGAAAGTCAGCTTCGTCACCGACCTCATGTCACTCCCGATCTGCGCGCGGCCTTCCCGCCAGTATCCACTCGACCGCCGCGGCCAGATCCTCTACAACGGCGTCGAGTCGTAGCCCACGCTCGGAGATCCTACTCAGGTGCTCGTCGCCCTTGCCCGTCCTGACGAGCACGGCCGCCATTCCCGCATTGCTGGCGAACTCGATGTCAGACACATTGTCGCCGACCATGGTCGAAGAACCCGGGTCGACGCCCAGGTCCCGAACGGCCGCCTCCACCATGCCGGTCGCCGGCTTGCGACAGGATGCGTCGCGCGTGAAACGCTCGACGGTCCCGTCGGGGTGGTTCGGGCAGTAGTAGGCCGCGTCTATTGCGGCCCCTCTCTCGGAGAGCATTGACTCGAGGGCCTCGTGTACCGCCGCCATGTCGTCCTCGCTCATTAGACCCCGAGCTACCCCGGACTGGTTGCTCACTATGACGACCGGAACGCCAGCTTCGTTCAGCGCCCGGATCGCCTCCGCCGCGCCGTCGATGAGCTCGAGGTCCTCGGGGCGCGTGATGTAGCCCCGCTCCACGTTGATGGTCCCGTCCCTATCAAGGAACGCCGCTGACCTGCCGGACGTCATTCTGCCTCCGTTCATTCCCCCCGGCGCTCGCGCCGGCCGCGCCGGCGCCCGAGGCGGACCCCAGCGCGACGAGCGAGAACAGCAGGATCCCCGGTTCCGCATCGATCGAAACGGAGAAGGCGCCTGCGAGCAGTAGCGTCACAGCGCCGCCCAGGGCTCCCAGGGAGACGGCCCTGTCGAGTCCCTTCGCCGCCCTCGCTCGACGCAGAACGCCCACTAGTCCCAATACCAGAAAGACGAGCAGGCTTCCAGCACCCAGTGCGCCGGTGTCGCACGCGACCTGCAGGGCCGCGTTGTGCGCGTTGCGCTGGTGTATCGTGATCTCCTCGTCAACGTAGAGGACCTCGAGGCCGGGGAAGCTCCCGAGCCCGTGGCCGGTCACCGGTCTCTCGGCGATGAGCCCCGCCGTCACCTGCCAGGTGTAGAGGCGGCTTCCCGAATCCCGCGCCCCTGGCTCAAGCGCCTGCGCCGCCCTCGACGCCGGGTTCAGGATGATGAAGAGGGCGAACGCCACCCAGCACACGACGCCCGTCAGGATCCCGTGGCGCCATCGCCGAAGAGACATGCCGACGGCCATCGAGAGACCCGTTATCGCGCCGGGCAGAGGTCCGCGCGACTTGGTCATGATGAACATGATGGTAGCCGCTCCCGCCGCGAGGCCGAGCAGCGGCCCGGCCAACGGCGCCGCCATCTCCTCGAGCATCAGCGCGACTGCGAGCGGCACGACCGCGCCCAGGTACTCCGCGGCGGGGATCGCGTTCTCGATGGAGCCCAGCACGGCCCGATGGTGGATGCCCGCCATGTGCTCCCCGAACCCCAGGAAAGCGGCGGCCGCTCCGCCGGCCACTGCCGCAAGCGCAAGGAAGAGCTTCCGCGACGGTCTCGCGCAAGCGTCGGCGACCAGGAAGAAGGGGGCTACGGTCATCCCCAGCGTCAGCAACTCGCGAGGGTGCCTGTGCTCCGGCGCCGCGAGAGCGACCGACAGGACGCCGGCGACACAGAAGGCCAGCAGCGCGAGTGCGACGCGCCGCTCCCCGTAGGCCGGGCGGCGCCCCACAACGAGCTTGGCGATGTGTCCGGCGAAGGCGACAGCGATACCTATGCTCTTGGCCGCTTCAGAGAACGGCAGTCCGAACAGCAGGATCACAAGTCCCAGCGACTGGACTCCGCCGAACAGCCCGGCCAGCGAGCCGCGGCTGCTGTATCTCCGTCGAGCGCTCATGGAGAACCCTCTTCCCCGGAGGCCGTCGAGCTCCGGGCCGGATCCGCGGCTCCGGCCCGCGATGCCAGAGCGTCGGCTATCAAGCGCTCCGCCTCGCGCGCGCGCTTCTCCCACGTGCACGAGAAACCGAACTCGACGCGGGCGAGGCGCTCCTCGTCCGACCGATCGAGTTCGAGCGCCCTGGTGATCTCGGCCGCGAAGCCTCCCGCCGTCGACGAGGTCCTGACCATGTTCCCGTGCTCGAGCGCCGCCGGGAAAGGAGTCGACACCACGGGCTTGCCGCACAGCAGGTACTCGTAGAGCACGATGGGGTCGGCGTTGTGCGTGAAGCGGTCAAGCCGCCACGGCATGATACAGACGTCGGCCGCCGCCACGAACAACGGGAACTCGTCGTATTCCCTCCTGCCCACGGCCGTCACGTTGGCCGGCAGCCTGGCCTGCGATGCCTCGCGTCCCAGCGGGCCCACTAGCGCAATGTTCCAGTCGGGCCTCAGCTCGGCCGTTTCCACGAACAGTTCCACATCGAACCACGAGTACGCCGCTCCCCCGAACAGCACGAGCGGCCCTCCCGCAGAAGGCAGCGCCTCGGGTCTCGATCTCGGTCTCTCGAGCGCGGCGACGAACGTCTCGAGCGACGCGTCGGGGTTGCCCGTCAGGACGCGGGAGAAGTGCCTGCGGTCGGCCGCGTTGGGCATGCGCCGGACGTCGCCCAGGTGCTTCCGGGCCTCGAGCAGCGACTCCGATGCGACGAACACAAGGTCGCTCCGCTCGATGTGCGCGCGCTCCATCTCGGACGTGCGATCGGGATCGGGGCTCATCGCCGCCGGCTCGTCGGCCGCCTGGTAGACCCGGACCGATGCCGTGAGCAGCGAAGCGCAGCCCTCGTGCTCCGGCGAGAAGCTCCACACCACCGGTCTGTCGAAGCCGAGAGTGCCGGCGGCCCGCTGCACGCGTGGCGCCAGCCTCCGGTAGTACGCGAGGCGACGGTCCGGCGCTGAGCGCACCGAGCCTGACACAGGAGACAGCACCCAGAGGTTCTCCCCTACGGCTCGGAGTCCCCGAAGCTTCGGCCACCTGCGGCGGCGGCCGATCACTGAGAACGCGTCGATGGGTGGTTCGATGTAGAGCACGCGGTGCGTGGCGGCCAGAACGGACATCAGGTGCTGTTTGCTGGTAGGCAGGCCGCTCCAGTGATTGGCCGAGAGGCACACGATGTCGAAAGCGCCACCGCGGTCCGTCATCGACGTCCCCCTTCCGCCAGCAGCCGTTCCATCGCGCCCGTCACCTCGTCTACGCCTATCGCGGACATGCAGTCGTCTTCGGGCCTCACGCAGGACCGCTGCGCGCAGGGGCTGCACTCGAAGTCCTTAGTCAGCACTACCGACGGGACCACGCGCGGCGCGAACCGCTCGGGAGTGTTCGGTCCGAAGAGCGCCACAACAGGCGTCCCGACGGCGGCCGCCACGTGCATCGGCCCGCTGTCGTTCCCCACGAAGACACTGGCGCGCTCTGCTACCGCCGCGAGCTCGCGGAGGTCGGTGCGGCCCGCGAGGCTGACGGCCGCCCCGCCCGAGGCCGAGACGACCTCCTCGGCGAGCCCCATGTCGCCCTTCGAGCCGATCACCACGGGCGCAAGCCCCAGGCGCTCGCGAGCGTGGGCGGCGACGGCGCCGAAACGGGCGGGACTCCAGCGCCTGTGCTCCCAGTTCGCCCCGGGAGAGAGAACGACCGTCCCCTCGGCCTCGTCGACACCGGCGGACGATAGGAGCGACCGCGCTGCGTCGCGCTCCTCGTCGCTGAGGTACAACCGCGGCTTCCGAGACGTCGCGGTGGCGCCCAGCGGTTCAACGGCCGTGAGCAGGTGGTCAACTACGTGGCCGGTCGAAAGGTACTCGATCCGTCGGTCCAGCAGGAACTCCATTCGCGCGTGATTGAACCCGACGCGGAAGGCCGGGTCGCCAGCCAGGAGCATCCAGGAACTGCGCAGGTCTCCGGTCAGGTCGACCGCGAGAGAGAATCGCCTCCGGCGGAGCTCTCGGGCCAGTCCGAGCACCCACCGAGCCGAGTGGTAGTTCGGGACGCCGTCGTAGACCAGCGTCTCGTCGACGTGCGGATTGCCAAGTAGCACCGCGGCCGCGCGCGACTTGACCATCACGGACGTGGTCGCGTTGGGGAACGCGTTCTTCAGCGCCTCCAGGACGGGCGTACTGAGAAGCACGTCCCCGATGAAATAGAGGCGCAGAACGAGGATCGAGCGCACGGACTCGGGATGAAAGGCCCGCTCCCTCATCGGTCTCCCTCCCCCGCTCCCGCGGCGGGCGTCCGCAGTCCGCCGCCGGAGCTAGCCACCTCCTCCTCGAAACACCTCTCGACGCTGTCCACCATGGCCCGCAGGCCGAACTCGCGTCGGACACGCGCGCTGGCCGCCTTGGCCAGTGATCCGGCGAACCTCCGGTCGTAGAGCACTCGTTCGACCGCTGCCGCCGCCGCAGTGTGGGAGCCGGCGGGAACCAGTAGCCCCTCGACCCCATCCTCGAGCATCTCGGGGATCCCCGCCACGGCGCTCGCGACCACGGGCCTGCCCGCGGCCATCGCCTCGAGCACAACGTGCGGCATGCCCTCGCGGTAGCTCGTGACCAGCACGACGTCGGCCGCGTCCAGCACCTCCGATACGTCGCTCCGGTAGCCCGTGAAGAGGACCGCGCCATCGGGCAGGAGCTCTCCTGCGAGCTTTCGGAGCTTCTCCTCGAGGTGACCGGAGCCCGCGATGACCAGTCTCGCGCCCGGCAGCTTCTTCAGGAGCTCAGCGAAGGCACGGATCGCCACCGAGTGCCCCTTGTCGGGTACGAGGCGCCCGACGACCGCCACCACCGGGACGTCGGGACCGATGTCGGACAGGAGCCGGAAACCGCGCCCGCCCCCGCTCTGAACCCGCCCGACGTCAATGCCGTTCGGGATGACGGTGATCCGCTCGCGCGGCAGCAGACCCGTTCCGACGAGGTCCGCCGCAATGGCCTCGCAGTTCGCGATCACCCGGCTGACGAGCCGGCGGTAGACGAACCGGTTGTAGGCCGAGGGCTTCAGCGGGAAGAGCAGGCCGCGTCGTTCCACGACAGCGCGGATCCCGGCCGCCCGCGCGGCGGGCGCGCCGATCCGGACCGCCCGCTGGACGTTGACACTAACGACATCGGACTCCAGTTCGCGCGCCCACCTTGCCAGCGCCACGATTGACTGAACGTCTCCGTCGCCGCGCATCGGAAGCTCGAGCACGCGCCGGCCGTCGCTCTTCATCATCCGCCCCAGCTGACCGCCCTCGCGCACTGCGAACGCGGTCTCGTGCCCGCGGTCCGCGAGCGCCTCCGAGACCTCGAGCAGCCACCGCTCGCCGCCTCCTATCGTACGCAGCGAGTTGACGAAGAGAACCTTCATCCGCCGACCCCCGCCGCTGTCAGCACCGACTCGAGCCCTTCGACGAACGCCTCCTGCGAGAACTCCGTTCCGGCGACCTGACGACCCCTGGAGCCCATCCTGTCCGCGGACTCCCTGTCGGCCAGGAGTGCCAGGATCGCGCCGGCGAGCGCGTCCGCGTCGTTCGGTTTGACGACAAGACCCGTCTCGCCGTCCCGAACGAGCTCCGGGATCACACCGACGTCGGTGGCCACCACGGGCCGTGCCGCCGCCATGTACTCGCTGACGGCCCTCGAGTTCTCCTCGCTTCCGACAGACGACGTGACGCATACCGACGAGGCCGCGAGGATGGATGGCACGTCGTCGCGCCGCCCGGCGAAGAAGACCGACGAATCGATGCCGAGTTCACACGCGCGTCTCTTGAGCCCCTCGGGCTCTCCGGACCAGGGCTCCCCCACGAGGACGAGCGCGGCCGCCGGGTCGTCGGACACCACTCGAGCCATCGCCTCGAGCAGCACGTAGTGCCCCTTGACCGGGGCGAGCCTGGCGACGTTGGTGACGATGCACGCGCCCTCCGCAAGTCCCAGCTCGGAGACGAGGTCGGCCGGTCGGACGTCGGTGAACCGGCGTGTGTCCACGGGAGAGAACAGCCGGCGCACGTGGGACGGCGGAACGCCCAGATCGTCCACCACCCAGTCGCGTACGCGGCCGGACGAAACGACGACGGCGTCGGTCACTCGTCTGTACAGAAAGCGATTCGCCGCGCTGCCTGACGGCCTGGAAGCGCTGCCTCTCAGATGGACGAGCGGTACGCGCCTTCCCACCGCGGCGGCGGCCATCAGATGCGCCGTCGGGCGCGAGGAGTGGACTACGTCGCAGCCCCGCCGTACGACCGCGGCCACCGCCCTTGCGCTCGCGACGAAGTCGGCCGGCGATCTGGAGGGTTCCTGTCCGGGCAGCGGCACGAACTTGACGGCCCCCAGGTCCCTCTCCGCCACGGCGCTTCCCTCGGGAGCCGCCAGCGCTACCTTCGCTCCCATACGTGCCTCGGCGGCCGCCACAGCCACGGCGTACTCGGTCTCCGCGGTCCAGATGCGCGAGTCGGTCACCACGAGGGAGCTACGCAATCGCGCCTCCCCCCTCGCGGAGCAGTTCGAGAGCCGCCGTCACCACGTCGTCGGCCGAGACGCCCCTCATGCACTCGAAGGTCCCGTTGGGACAGCGGTCCGAGCCGTGTCGACCGCACGGGCGGCACGCGACGTCCTTCTCTACCACGCGCGCAAGGTCGGTGTACGGCGTGAAGCCTTGAGCCCGTACGGTCGGCCCGAACAACGCTACGACCGGAGCACCCAGTCCTGCGGCGAGGTGCGTGACCGCCGAGTCGTTCGACAACACCAGCGAAGCGTCGGCGACCGTGGCGAGCAGCTGTCCGAGCGGCAGGTCTCCGGAGAGGTCGACGGCGGGCGGCTCGGTCGCCCGCGCTACCTCCGCGCAGACGTCGCTCTCGTAGCCCGCGCCCACCACGACGACGTCGGTTCCTAGTTCCCGGGCGATCCTCCCCGCCGCGGCAGCGAACCGCTCCGGCAGCCAGCGTTTCGTCGCCCACCTGCTGCCCGGCGCGACCACCACACGTCCCCGACGTCCGCTGACGTCCGCGGGCAGCCGCGCGGACAACGACTCCCGCGCTCCATCCGGCACCCGCAGTTCGAACGGCAGGCGACCCTCAGACAGCGTGACTCCGAGCGCGCCGGCCAGTGAGCCGACGCGGTCCACCTCGTGGTCACCTGCGCGGTACGGCAGTGCCTCCGTGAGGAACGGCCGGCCTCCGCTCGCGTCGAAGCCCACCCGCACCGGTATCCTGGCGAGCGCCGCCATCATGGCACTCCTGAACGAGCGGTGCGGCACCAGCGCCGCGTCGGCCTCGAGATCACGCACCTCGCGCACGACCCGGAGCGAACCTCCGGCCCCTGAGTCCGCGCCTCTCTTGTCGTAGGTGATTACACGGTCGACCACGCCCTGCTCTCTCAGAAACGAAGAGCCGGGCGGCGACGCGACGACGGTCACTTCCGAGACGAGGCGGTCGTCCCGAAGCACGGACAGGAGCGGCACCGTCAGAACGACGTCGCCGAGGTAGGCCGTCTGTACGACAACGCACTTCATCCGGTCCTCCCAGTCGCCCCTAGCCCATCACGACGGCCGGCTCCCTCTACCGGACCCGTGTCCAGCAGCGTCGAGGCGGCCCGCAGCACCTCCGCAGGTTCGATGCCGGCCATGCAGTCCCAGTGCCCGAGCGGGCACCGCTCTCCGCCGTAGAACGAACACGCGCTGCAGGCGAGGTCCCGGTAGACCAAGGCGTGCCCGGAGAAGTCGAACTGGCCCGGATCGGTCGGGCCGAAGATGGCGACCGCCGGCACCCCCAGCGCGACCGCCATGTGGGTCGGCCCGCTGTCGTTCCCCACGAACAACCTCGCGGTCGAGATGACGGCCGCCGTCTCTCCGAGCGAGGTACGCCCCGCCAGATTGACAACGCCCTCTCCCGCGTCGCGCTCCACCGTCTCGCAGAGTTCCCGTTCGCCGCCGGCGCCGACGAGCAGGACACGCAGTCCCAGCTGCGACACCAGACCGGACGCGAGGCGCGCGAAGCGGTCGGCCGGCCAGCGCTTCGTGGGCCACACGGAGCCCGGTACGATGACCGCGAACTCGCCGCGTACGGCACCGAACTCGTCGAGAAGCGCGGCGGCTGCGGACGCGTCCGCGGGCGCCACGTGCAGCCTCGGCGGGCGCGTCTCCGCATCGATGCCGAGCGGGACCAGAGCGTCCAGGTAGCGTCTGACAAGCAGTCTGGAGGCGCGGAACGGACGGTGCAGGAGACGGACCCTCACGGTGTCAGAGCGCTCGCGCTTGACGTAGGCCGTGCTCGTCGGGATGCCCGACGAGCGCACGATTCGCGCGGTTCGGACGTTCCGATGCAGGTCGACCACGGCGGAGTAGCGCTCCGACCTGACGTCTTCCACCAGCGAGCGCAACCCGCCCTGGTCGAGCGTGTGCACGCGCGAGATGTCGGGATTGGACGACACCAGCTCCCGGAACGCCGCCTTGACGGCGAAGCCGATTCGGGCGTCCGGCAGCGCCTCACGCACGGCGGCCACCGCGGGCTCGGTCAGGACGATGTCTCCGACGGAGCTGAGCCGGATGAAGAGCACGCTCTCGATCTCAGGGAGCACACTCGTCGCCCTCCGTCGCCCCCGGTCCCTCGTCCCGGAACTGCATGTCGTAAAGATGGCGATACAGGCCTCCCGAGGCCATCAGCTCCTCGTGCGTGCCCGTCTCGAGGATCGCCCCCTGGTCCAGCACGACTATCCTGTCCGCGTTCCGAACCGTCGACAGTCTGTGGGCGATCACCAGGACCGTCCTGCCGGACAGCAGCCTCTCGATGGCCTCCTGCACGAGGCGCTCCGACTCGGTGTCAAGCGAAGAAGTGGCCTCGTCCAGGATGAGGATCGGCGGGTTCTTCAGCACCGCTCGTGCTATCGCGATGCGCTGGCGCTCTCCGCCCGAGAGCATGACGCCACGCTCCCCGATCTCGGTGTCGTACCCTTCCGGCATCTCGGAGATGAAGACGTGCGCGTTCGCGGCCTTCGCGGCGGCGGCAACGTCTCCGGCTCCCGCGTCCTCAAGGCCGTACGCGATGTTGTTCCTGACGGTGTCGTTGAAGAGGATCGTCTCCTGGGTGACGATCCCGAGCAGGCGACGAAGCGACCTGAGGTCGACGTCCCGCAGGTCGTGGCCGTCGACGAGGACACTCCCCCTTGTCGGGTCGTAGAAGCGCGCGAGGAGGTCGAGCAGCGTCGACTTGCCGGCGCCGCTCGGCCCGACGATGGCCACGACCTCTCCCCTCTTCACGGACAGGTCGACGTCGTGCAGCACTTCGTCGCCGGTGTCGTAGCGGAAGCTCACACCATCGTAGCGGATGCCGTCGGCCAGACCCTCCAGGACGACCCCGTCGACGGGACCCACGACCGTGGGGGCCGTATCGAGGACTTCGAACACGCGCGCGGCCGCGGCCATTCCGACCTGGAGGTCGTTGTTTGCACGCGAGACCTTGCGCAGCGGCTGCATGGCCGACAGCGCGGCGCCGAGGAAGACCAGGAACCAGTCGGGCGACACCTGGCCGCCGAGCACGACCTGTCGCCCTCCGTACCAGAGGATGACGACGACGCCGATGACACCGAGGTATTCGACCAGCGGTCCCGCGGCGGCGCTCAGTACCTCGAGCCTGATCGACGTGCGGAAGTACTTCCACGTGTGCGTGAAGAAGCGCCGCTTCTCGTACTCCTCCATGCCGAACGCCTTGACGACCCTCACACCCGCTATCGACTCTTCGAGGGTCGACGTGATGTCCGCCATGCGCTCCTGACGCCTGGCGCTTCGCTTGCGCAGGCGGCCGCCGATCTGCGTCATCAGCAGGACGATGGGCGGGAGCACAAGGAAGGTGATCAGCGCGAGCTTCCAGCTGATCCACACGGCAAGGCCGAGATAGAGGGCCGCCAGCAGCGCCTCACGAAAGAGATTCGCGAAGGTGGCCACCAGCGCTTTGCGCACGAGGGTCACGTCGTTCGTGATGCGCGAGATGAGGAGACCTGTGCGCTGGCCGTGGAAGAACGACAGCGACAGCTCGTTGAGGTGAGAGAAGAGCTCGTTCCTCAGGTCGCGGATTACGCGCTGTTCCACGGTCACCATGAGAAACCGCTGCGCGTACCCGAACAGTCCCCTCACCAGGAACACGACCAGGAAGGCGATGCAGATCCGGCGCAGCGCGTCGACCGCCGTGCCGCTGGCGAAGAACTCGAGGATGCGTGCCCGGAGTTCCTCCTTTACGCTGTCGACTGCGGCCATTGGGTCCGACGAGGTGTCGTCTCCGGGGGCGGCTTCGCTCAGCACCTCCGCCCCGACAGCGCCGTCGACCGTCACGAGCGCCTGCTGCTCGAACAGCACGTTCATGAATGGAAGGAGCATCCCGAGCGATACGGTCGACAGCACGGCGAAGACCGCCATGCAGACCAGCGCCACCAGAAGGCGGCGCCAGTACGGTCGAACGTATGCGAGGAGTCTCAGGAAGTGTCGCATGGGGATCCGCCCGTCAGTCAGCGGCCTTCAGGAGGACCGCCTGCGTTCGCTCAATGAACTCCTGGATCGGGAAACGCTCACCCGGCTTGAGCTCGACGATCTCGAGCAGGTCGGAGTCGGGGAACGCGGAGTCCCGAACCTCCGCCGGCGTCATGAGTGAGACCGTCGGGATGCCCATCGCGACAGCGAAGTAGACCAGGTCGGTGTTCCCTGCCACGAAAAGGTCGCACTGGCCGAGCAGGCTGACCACGTCCCGCATCTTGCGCTGCTGGACCACGATCGGCTCGCGGCCGAGCATCGATTCGAGCTTCCCCACCAGCCAGTGGTGTTCGGGGGCCGTCAGAAGCATGGCCCTGGCCGCGTAGTCCGAACACAGTTTGTCAAGAAGTCGCGCCTGCTGGGCCATGGAGAGCGACGTTCCGCCCCTCCCGGGCCCCGGGTCGAACCCGACCAGAAGTTCGTCCTCCCGCGGCTTCCGGTAATGGACCAGCTGCTCCGCGAGCCGCCTCTCCCGCTCCGGAACGTCCCACGTGAGCTCGAGGCCGCTGACGTCGACGCCCATGACACGCGCGATCTCCACCCCCAGCCTGGCGCGCGTCTGGCCCGACACGCTGCTCGAGACCTCGAGGTTCAGGAAGGGGTGACTGTCCTCGCTCTGGAGGCCGCCGCGCACGGGGGCGTGAGAGAGGTAGCACAGGAACGCTCGTTCCACGTCGAACTCGCGGTCGAGTATCAGCGCGATGTCGAACTTGTACGAACCTATGCGATGCCCGAGCGAGAGCAGCGCCGAGAAGCGTCGGACTCCCCTGGGCAGCGAGTAACCTATGACGCGGTCGACCTCGGCGGCGCCCTCGAGCAGTTCCTGGTCCTCCTCGTGAACGAGCACCGCGATCTTGCCCTTCGGGAACCCCTTGCGCAGGGCGCGGAGCGTTGGCATTGAGAACAGCGCGCCGGTCACTCCTCTCTCGGGGATAACGAGTATGCGCTCGACGTTTCTGAAGTGCTCGCCGAAGGAGATGGGCTCGGGACGCTTGAAGCGCATCAGATACCAGGAGATGAGCTTGCCGAGCCTAGACTGCTCGCGCTGGACGGGCCTGGGCGGCGGGGCCTCCGGGCGCGCCACCGGCTCCTCGTCGCCCGGCTCCTCTCGAACCACGACGGGCTCGTCGAGCACGCTGTCTTCCCGACCCTCTGCCGGCAGCACCTCTGTCTTCATTCTCGTCCCCGAACGGTGTGGCGGGCGCACAAGAACACGCAACGGACGAACGCGCCCGGGCGCGATGCGACCCGACGACGGACCCGCGCGAGTGCGCGCAAGAGCCTTTGCCTCTTGGGGTTACCTCTGCGTCGAAGGCTAGCAGACCGCTCTGAGAAGTGTCAACCGTTTTCTCCCCGGCTAAGCTCTTGTCTCGCAACGAGTTTCGCCGAACCAGGCCGCCGCCGTCGGTCCCGTTCTGATAGACTCCGACTCGACATGGAAGACACCACGCGCACGGCCCCCGAAGGAGCGGACCGGCGGCGCCCCGGCGCTCCGGTCCGACACCCCTCCCGCGTCCCGCTCGCGTACTCAGTGATCGTTCTGGGCACAGCCGCGCTGGTGGTGCAGGTGCTGCTGCTCAGGGAGCTGATGACCGCGTGGCGCGGTAACGAGATGTCGTTCGGCATCGCTCTCACTGTCTGGCTGACCGCGGGCGGGGCGGGAAGCGTTGCCTACGGCTTCGTCGTGCGCAACCGTCGCGCGACGTCCGTCACCGTCTCCTCAACGCTCGCGACGCTCGGCGTCCTCGCCCCGCTCTCGCTCTTTGCCGCGAGAGCCCTGAGAGACCTCCTCGGGCTCTCGTCCGGCGAGATCACCGGCATCACCCCGCTCCTCCTCGCTTCGCTCCTCTCTCTCGCACCCTTCACTCTGGTCTCGGGGTTCGCGTTCGCCGCAGCCACCGCCGTGGTCGACCGGCAGCGAGGAGCACCTGGGGCGGCGGCGGGCGCCGTCTACCTTCTCGAGGCGGCGGGCGCGGCGTTGGGCGGCGTCGCTGCGAGCTTCGTCCTGCTACCCCTTCTGAACCCCGTCGCGACGGCGCTCCTGGTTTCGTCCCTCTGTTTCGGCTGCGCCGGGCTCCTCACGCGGCGGACGAGGTCGGCGCTCCCCGGCGTGATCTCCGCCGCCGTCGTCGCCGTGGTGGCGCTGACCGCGCTCGCCGAGCGCGCCGACGACGCGTCGGTCGCGGCCCAGTGGCGGGAGCTGGGATTCGTGTCACAGGCGAACTCCGTCTACGGCCGGATCGTGGCCGTCAGTTCCGGCAGTCAGAAGAGCCTGTACGAGAGCGGCGTGCTTGCGGCCTCGGTGCCGGACCGACTGGCCGCCGAGGAATCGGTACACCTCCCCATGCTCGTTCACCCCTCTCCGGAGCGCGTGCTCCTGCTGGGCGGCGGCCTCGGCGGCGCCGTCGCGGAGGTACTCAAGCACCCGGGGGTCGCTTCGGTCGACTACGTGGAGCTGGACCCGGAGGTCATTCGGGAGGCGCGCCTCGCGTTCGGTGACGCGATGACGATCGGCTTCGATGACCCTCGTGTCAGCGTTCACTTCGCGGATGCCCGCTTTTTCGTCAAGCGCGCCGCTGGACGTTGCTCCTACGACGTCGTCGTGCTCGCCGCTCCGGAACCGACGACCGCCAGACTCAACCGTCTCTACACCTCGGAGTTCATGGCGGAGGTAGACGCCGTACTCGCGCCCGAAGGGGTCCTGGGCTTCGCGGTCCGTTCGTCGGAGAACTACGTGGGCGCCGAGCTCGCCGAGTTCCTGGCCTCGCTCCGCGCGACCGCCCGCTCCGTGTTCCCCGAGGTGGCGCTCTATCCGGGTGACCCGTGTCACTTCCTGGCCACCCGCTCGGGGCAGCGCCCGACGCGCGACCCATCCGAGCTGAGCGAGCGGGTCGACTCCAGAGGTCTCGACGTCGTGTACGTCCGCGACTACTACCTGCACGACAGGCTGTCGGAGGAGAGGGTCGGGTATCTCGACTCCGTGCTCGCCGGGGTCGAAGGCGCGAAGAACACGGACCTGTTCCCCGTCGCCTACTACCTGAGCATGGTCCTGTGGAACCGGCAGTTCTCGGGCGTGCCCGGACTGCTGCCGGCAGCTCGCCGCGTGGTCAGCGCCACGAGCGCGGCCGTGCTCTCGCTCGCCCTTCTGCTGGCGCTCTCGCTACCCGCGCTCCGTAGAAGAGGCAACCAGGGGCCCGCGCGCAGGGCCGTGTACGCGTCGGTGATCATCGTGGGCGCGACAGAGATCAGCCTGGAGCTAACCGCCCTACTGGCGTTTCAGAGCATCTACGGTTACGTCTATCATCAGATGGCCCTGATCGTGGCGGCCTTCATGGCCGGGCTCGCCCTGGGCGGCGGACTGGGGGTCGCGGCCGCCGCGAGAGGAGCGCGGGCGTGGACGTTCATCCTGCTCCAGCTGCTGATAGCGGTTGTCCCGGTGGCTCTGGGAGCTGTCCTGTCAGGGGTCGCCGTGCTGCCCGCGGACGCGCTCGACACGGCCGCGGCCCTCTTCCCGATGCTGGTGGTTGCGTCGGCCTTGCTGGCCGGCGCTCAGTTTCCGGTAGCGGCGAGGCTTCTCGCGGACGACCGAGGCGACGCGGGTGCCGTCGGCGGCAGGATCTACGGGTCGGACCTTCTGGGCGCCGCGATCGGCGCGACCGTGACGTCCGTCTTCCTTCTGCCGATACTGGGGGTGACCGGCACGATGCGGGCCCTGAGCGTGCTCAACGCCGCGGTGCTCGTGGCTCTCGTGCTCACGCTGCTGCCGGTCCGACGTGCGGCTCCGCGATGAGCCCCCGCCGCCCGCCTGCTGACGGGCCGGCTCCTTCCTCGCGGGAAGTGGACACGCGGCCACCGGCACGGACCGCGATAAGAGAGGCCCCCGGCTCCAGGCCGGGGGCCTTCTGATCATCTTCGCAGATGCTCGCGCCGGTCCTAGCGGTAGAGCGACTTTATCGCTCCCCAGGTGACCTCCTCGACAGGCGACACGCAGCCGGTGCACAGGGCATCCAGCGCGCCTATCGTCACACCGCCCTCGCCTCCCTGATAGTGCGGCGAGACGGGGTCCGACACACAGACGTGATAGTCGTAACCCGCCGAGCCGATGAAGTCGCAGTAGTACGGCTCCTCGGATATGTTCCCGTCGATCCCCGTCAGGTCGTCGAGCGCCCCCCCGTAGTTCAGCGAGCCGATCCCGGGGTCGGGGAACATCTCGTCGTTGTAGTAGACGTTGCAGTAGCTGACCGTCGGCGAAGACTGGTACGCGTTGATCCCGTACTTGCCGTTGTGCGTGATGGCGCTGTTCGTGATCTCCGCCAGGCCGTCGAAGACATAGACGCCGTAGTCGAAGTTGTCGACGAAAGTGCACCGGTCCATTGTCACGGACTCGGTCCCGTTCTTGTAGATGTAGACGCCGTGATGAGAGCCGCGCGCGACCAGGACACCACTGAGCGTTGGCGCGGAACTCGCGCTCCCCGGCTGCGTCCGCACGACCACGCCCGTAGCCCCGTTCACGAGATCGACGTCGATGATCGTGGGGCTCGCGGCGTCGAGACAGCATATGCTCGCCGCCAGAAGCCGTCCGTCCCCGTCGTCCACACGTCCCTTGTCCCTCGAGCCGCCGCCAACGATGGTCAGATTGGACACTACCGCGTCTGACGTCACGTCCAAGCAGAGAATGCCGTACTCGGCCTCGAGGTAGTCGATCTCGACATCGTCCCGGTCCTCGCCGATCAGTACGATGTCGCTCGTGATACCGACGATGGCGTCCCGCCGGCCCAGCGGCGTCTGAAACGAGTGGACGCTGTCGTAGTAGCCGCTCATCACCAGCACGGTGTCCCCCGGAGCCGCGAGGTCCACACCCTGCTGGATCGCTGTGATCCCCTGATCCACGTCCGGTACGACGATAGTGGTCGCTCCCGCGGTCACGGCAAGAAGGCCGCATAGAAGCGCCAAGAGGACGAACCGCATCAGCATCCTCCTTCTGATCCAATCTAGAGGGGTACAATCCTAGGTCGCCAGCGCCCCCCGGGGGGCGCCTACTGCCAACGACTGTAGTGGATTGTGAGCGGGCTGTCAACACTCCGCTCGGGTCACTCCCAGACGCCCGCCAGCCCCGCCCCGCACTTCGCGCAGGTCGTGCCCGAGAGCCCAAGGACCTCCACTGAGTATCCGATCCGGTGAATGACCTCGGCGCCGCAGGCCGGGCAGTATGTGCTGTTGGCCTCGTGACCCGGAACGTTGCCTATGTAGACGAATCGGATGCCCTCGGAAAGCGCGATCCTCCTGGCTGTCTCGAGACGCTCGACGGGCGTGGGCGGCAGATCGAGCAGCTTGTGCTGCGGGTGGAAGCGCGAGAAGTGCATGGGGACGTCCGGGCCCAGGTTCTCCCGCACCCACCGGCACATCTCTCGCAGCGTCTCGGGGTCGTCGTTCCTCCCCGGCACCACGAGCGTGGTCAGCTCCAGGTGGACGTCTTCCTCCACGAGGATCTTGAGCGACCGGAGGACCGGAGCCAGACTGCCCCCTGAGATGTCGCGGTAGTAGTCCTCCGTGAACCCCTTGAGATCCACGTTAGCGGCATCCAAGTACTGACACAACTCGCGCAGGGGCTCCGGCTCTATGAAGCCGTTCGAGTGGTAGACGTTCCTGAGCCCATTCTCGTGCGCGAGCTTCGCGCAGTCGAGCATGTACTCGAAGAACACGGTCGGCTCGGAGTAGGTATAGGCGATGCTCGGCGCGCCGCTCGCGAGCGCGGCCTCAACAACATCCGAGGGAGACAGCGCGTAGTTCAAGAGCTCCTCAGGGCGTGCCTGGGAGATGTGCCAGTTCTGGCAGAACTTGCAGTCCAGGTTGCACCCGGCCGTCGCTATCGAGAACGCCGTCGTCGTCGGCAGGAAGTGGTAGAAGGGCTTCTTCTCTATCGGGTCGACGTGGATTGCGCACGGGTTGCCGTAGGTCAGCGTGTGATACACGCCGTCGACGTTCTCACGGACGCCGCAGTGTCCGCGCTCTCCCGGGGGGACTACGCACCGTCTTGGGCACAGGCCGCACCTGACCCATCCGTCGCCGATGCTCTCCCAGTAAGAGGCGACTCGGGGTTCGACGTGGCCGACGGTCCTCGACCCGGCGTCGACGGTATCCAGGCCCGACAGCCCCGCCGCCAGCACCACGAGAGCGGCAACGGCCAGTGCGAGTGTAGTCAGTCGCGTGCAGGATGCCATGTTTCACTCGCTCCGTTTGCGTCCGGCCCAGGCGTCTCGGGCGGTCACGTTCTCGAGCGTGGACGGCGCCCTCAACTCCCCTCCTCACCGAAGACCTCGGCGCTGAACTTCAGGATGGTCACACCGTCCTGCTTCCAGGCGTCGGTCGGCAGCCCGGCCTTCGTGCAGGTGTGCTCGAGGAAGGTCTCCCGGTCCCAGCCGTAGTCCGTGGCGACCTGCGGAAGGAGCAGGCCGCTCCGCCCCCCCGCCTGGATGACCAGTCCGTGTACGCCGACCTCGATCTCCGAAACGTCGGTCACTGTCGTCAGCGGGGACATGACCGACACCTCTATCGTCAGGTCTTCGACCTCGTCCGCCGTGACAGCGGGGAACCGCGGGTCGTGAAACGCGGCCTGGACCGCCATCTCGATGACCGTCTGCTCCAGCGGTTTGACTCCCCTCACGAGCCCGATGCAGCCGCGCAGCGCTCCCCGTTTCTCCAGTGTGACGAACGCGCCGCACTCGGTCTGCAGAGCCTTTGACGTGTACTCGATGGGCGGAGGCCACGCACCCTCGAGCTTGCCGACGATGGAGCGCCGCGCCAGTGACAGAAGAGCGTCGCGTTCACGCTGGTCCAGTCCCTCGTAGGGCGCGGACTCCCCCTCGCCCTCTTCCCCACCGCTCCCAAGCGTGGTCCCGGATCCGTTCCCGACGCGGTCCCGCGCGGCGCCCTCCTCGCGGCCGGGCGCTCCGTGAAGCACGGCGGCCATGTACCCGACGACCTGACTCCTGTCGCCCGTCACGTCGCCAGAGGTCGCGTAGCCCACCACGGTGGACTTCCCGGCCCCCAGGTGGCGCGCCGCCATCATCACCGTCGCCGCAGGTCCCCCACCGCACGCCTCGCATGCCCCGCTCGCGAGCGCGGCGAGAAGCCGCTCGGGATCGTAGTCCTCGACGGCGCTTATGACCCTCGAGTCCAGTTCGACGGCCTCGTCGTGCGTGTGGTAGTGCGAGAGGTCCGTGCTCGCTACGAGGAGCACGCGCTTCTCACTGGCCGCCCTCACGGCCTCGGCGATGCGCGCGGCCAGCCTGCGCGCCGTCGACTCCCTCTGATCGCCCATGATGATGGGCACGATCTCGAAGTCACCCAGAGCCCGCTGCAGGAAGGGCACCTGCACCTCGAGCGAGTGCTCCTCCTTGTGGGCGCGGGGTTCGTAGCCGAAGCCCTGGTCCGGCTCCGATATCGCGTCCGCCAGCTCCCGGTCCACCCTCACGACGCCAAGCGGCGTCGCGTACCCGTCTCCGCCGTAGACCGAGACCCCCCTCAGAGGGAACCTGTGAGAGGGGGCGATGACCACGACCGTGGTGTAGTCGACCCCGCGCACGGCCGCGTAGGCCTTGCCTGCGACTGCCCCGGAGTACATGTAGCCCGCGTGCGGCGATACCAGCCCGACGACGCCGTCGAACTCGCCTGTCCCCGCGGCGTCGAGATATCCGTCCACGTCGGCCGCGAGCTGTCCGGCGTCTCCAGGGTAGAACATGCCCGCCACGGCCGTCGCGCGGACGTCGCCACTCGATCCACTCGCTTGCGTGTTCACCTCCGCGTCTCCTCCCTCGGCCCCGCAACCCGCCGCGCTCAACGCGAGCGCCAGCGCTGTGGCGGGGACAAGCAGGCAGCGTGTGCTCATTGCAGTTCACCCCCGTCCAGGAGCGTGTCGCTCAGGAAGGACTCGTCGTCCCGCTCCGGGTGGTCCTCCATCCAGTGAAGTCCTCTTGACTCCAGCCGCGTCCGCGCGCTCTCGACTATCAGGCGCCCGACCAGCGAGATGTTCCTGAGTTCCAGGAGATCGCGATTGACGGGGTAGCGCGAAACGTGCTCGGCGATCTCCGCGCTGATCGCGGCCATCCTGCGCCGAGCCAGCTCCAGCCGCCTCTCTGTCCTTACGATCCCCACGTAGTCCCACATGATCCTGCGGACGATGTCCCAGCTGTGGTCGACGAGAACGCCCTCAGGGACGGGACCCGGCTCGCCGCCGGCCCACTCCTTCTCCGGCGGTTCGGCCGAACCGCGGGCCCCGTTCGCCACGTCGATCGCGGAACGGGCGGCCCGTTCGCTGTAGACCACCGCCTCAAGCAACGAATTCGACGCGAGCCTGTTCGCGCCGTGCATGCCCGTGTGCGCCACTTCACCGACGGCGTACAGCCCGGGCAGGCCCGTTCGCCCCTCGAGGTCCACGGCGACGCCCCCGCAGAGGTAGTGAGCGGCGGGGACGACCGGCACGGGCTCCCGCGTCATGTCGATCTCGAGTTCCATCAGACGCGAGCTGATGTTCGGGAAGCGCGCACGCACGCGGTCGGCATCCACGTGCGTGATGTCCAGGACCGCGTGCTTGTCGCCGGTCTCCTTCATGGTGCGGTCGATGGCGCGGGCGACCACGTCCCGCGGAGCGAGGTCCTCCCTCGGATGGACTCCCTCCATGATGCGGCGCCCATCGAGCCCCCTGAGCACGGCCCCCTCGCCCCGGACTGCCTCCGAGATGAGGAACGACCTGACGTCGGGGTGATAGAGACACGTCGGGTGGAACTGGACGAATTCCATGTTCCTGACGGCGACGCCCGCCCTGTAGGCGATCGCGACACCGTCGCCGCTCGCGATGTCCGGGTTCGTGGTGTAGAGGTAGACCTTGCCGCACCCTCCGGTCGCCAGAGCGGTGACCGGTGCGGCGATCGTCACCACACGTTCGCCCACGACGTCGAGCACGTGGACGCCCGCGCAAGCGCGCGAACCACCCGACTCGTCGACGAAGACGTCTATCGCGACGTGATCCTCGAGCACCTCTATGTTCGGGGACTCGTCGACGGCCGTAAGCAGCGCCGACTCGATCTCCTCGCCCGTCATGTCCGCGGCGTGCACGATCCTCCTCGCGGAGTGGCCGCCCTCCTGTCCCAGCGAGAAGTGCTCGACCCCGTCCCCTGACGCTTCCGTGGAGAACCGCGCGCCCCAGGCCATCAGCCTCGCGACCGCGCCCGGCCCGCTGCGCACGGCGATCTCCACCGCCTCGCGATGACAGAGCCCTACACCGGCCGTCAGCGTGTCACGGATGTGCTTCTCGAACGAGTCGGAGCCCTCGACGACGGCGGCTATGCCTCCCTGCGCCATGTTGGTCGCCGACTCGGCGTCGTCCTTCTTCGTCACTACGATGACGCGCCCGTGTTTCGCCACCGTCAGAGCGAACGTCAATCCGGCTATGCCGCTTCCCACCACGACGAAGTCGGCTGTCTCACGTGTGGTCATCGTCAGCACTCCAGCATGCGCTCGAGCGAGCGCCGCGCGCCGTCGAGCACGTCAGCGGGAACCTCTATCACGTGCTCCTCGTTGTCGAGCGACCATACGACCTGAGGGAGGTCGATCATCTTCATGTTGCGACAGACCGCAAACGGCGACAGAGGGTAGAAGCTCTTGCCGGGGAAGTCGCGCTTGAGCCGCTCGACGAGGCCTATCTCGGTGCCTACGATCAGGCTGTCGTGTTCCTCGGCGAGCTTTACCATACCTTCCGTCGACGCGACGAAGTCGGCCATATCTATGATGTTCGGCGGGCATTCCGGATGCACCACAACGGGGGCCCCGGGGTGCGCCGCCGTGGCCACGACGACGTCTTCAGGCACGAACATGTTGTGCACGTAGCAGAACCCGTCCCACGGAACGACGTTCTTGCCCGTCTGGGACGCAACGTAGGCTCCCAGATTGCGGTCCGGCACAAAGAGGATCTCGTCGGCGTCGAGCGACTCGACGACGCGGACCGCGTTCGACGAGGTGCAGCAGACGTCGCTCTCGGCCTTGACCGCAGCGGACGTGTTGACGTAGCAGACGACCGGAGCGCCGGGGTGCTGCGCCTTGAACCCGCGAAGCTGCTCGGCGGTGATCATGTCCGCCATCGGGCAGCCTGCGCTCAGAGAGGGCAACACAACCTTCGCTTCGGGATTGAGGATCTTCGCGCTCTCGGCCATGAAGTGCACGCCGCACAGCACAATGAGGTCCGCGTCGCTCTCGGCGCCGATACGCGCCAGCACGAGCGAGTCACCGAGATGGTCCGAGACCAACTGGACGGACTCGACCTGGTAGTTGTGTCCGAGAACGACCGCGTTCCGCACCTTCTTGAGCTCCTCGCAGCGAGCGATGAGCTCGGGCTCGGTCATTCTGGCGTACTCCTCGAACTTCATGACTTCCTCCGTCCCTCGAGAACCTCTCTCACAACCTCGACCAGGCGCTCCTCCCCGCTCGTTACCTCCAGGTCTATGCCCAGCGCCACCAGCGGGACCCGCGACCTCCACGGCCGCAGCCGGACCGCGTCCTTCTCGGTAGTCAGAATGGTCTCGGCGCCCACCTCCCGTGCTGCCTCGACCACGACCTCGACGTCTTCACCCGAGTAGTCGTGGTGATCCGGCAGGGCCAGGCGACCGACCACGTGCATCCCGAGGCGTCCCAGCGTCCGCTCGAAATCGAGCGGGTCCGCGATGCTCGAGAGCGCCATGCCGGGCCGCCCCCTTATGTCCGCCGCCCGCACGGTCTCCCCGGTTCCGACGTCCCAGAACTCCACCGGCTTCATCCTGGTCTCCAGGACCAGGGCATCCGGGGCGAGCGGTCCCAGGGATCCCACGACCCTGTCAGCGCCCCCGGCCCGGTCGCAGCGGGTGGCAGCGAGCACGTGGGCGCGCCCGACGCCCGACGGATGCTCGCGCAGGGGTCCGCCCGGAAGCAGGTGCCCGTTGCCTACAGGACGGGCGGCGTCCACCGCGAGCACGTCTAGATCGCGGGCCAGCTGCACGTGCTGGAATGCATCGTCAAGTAGTATAGCATCCGCGCCAAGCTCGTCCACGGCATGCCGTACACCGTCGCTGCGGCGTTCGGACACCACTATGGAGACGCCCTCGAGCAGCAGCGCCATCATGTATGGCTCGTCGCCCGCCTCGCGCCATTTGACCTCGGGCTTTCCTCCGCGCGACACTACGACGGTGCCGCGCGAGCGCCGCCCGTACCCGCGACTGACCACCGCCACGCTGCGCCCTTCCCTTCGTAACAGTCTGGCGAGGTAGACCGTCAGCGGCGTCTTACCGGCGCCTCCCGCGACCAGGTTGCCGACCGAGATGACGGGGACGCCGAAGCGTGTCGGCCTCCTCGAGCGAAACCAGAGCGCCGCGGCGGCGACGAGGCCGTAGGGTATCGAGAGGAACACGAGCGCTCCCGCCGCCACGGCGTTGAGGCCCCGCGGCGTTTCCGGTCCCGCCGCGACGCGGCGCCACCAGTTGGCGACGCGCGCCACGCCGGTGAGCGTCGCCGGCTCGTCGCTGGGTCCGGATGAGTCGGCTTGCGTTCCCGGTACGCGGTCGCTGTCACGCTCGCGCGACATTCAACACTCCCAGTTCATCGAGGAACTCGATCGTCCGTTCTGTGGCGCCGCGCCCCTGCGTCACTACCGCGAGGGCGCTCCCCGCCGCGCGGCCCCTCGCCGCATCGTCGGACAGCAACCTCAGCGCCGCGAGAGCAAGCGCGGACCCGTCCGCGACCTCGAACGCGCCGCCCGCCTTCTTCAGTCTGGTCGCCGCCTCCCTGCACGTCTCCGTGTGCGGTCCGAAGAGCACCGGGACACCCTGAGCCGCCGGCTCGAGCGGGTCGTGCCCGCCGTAGTCCGCCAGTGTCCCACCGACGAACGCGACCCTGCCCACAGCGTATACGGCGGCCAGCTCGCCTGTAGTGTCGAGGACGATGGTCGACGCTTCCTTTTCGGGACCCTCCGATCTGAGCGCGACCGACATCCCGCGCGAGGCGAATTCGGTCCGCATCGAGGCAACGCGTTCCAGATGGCGGGGGGCCGCCACGACTCGGGCGTCAGGGCGCTCGTCCAGTATGGCGCGCGCCGCGGCCGCGACCTCCGCCTCCTCCCGTGGCCTCACACTGCCGAAGACCACGACGGGAGAGTCCGCGCCCAATCCGAGCGACAGTCGGAGTTCCGCGAGGGTCGACTCGCCCGCGGGTTGTCCCAGCTTGTCGAACTTCGTGTCGCCCGTGACGCGCACCCGGTCGTCCCGAACCCCCAGAGTGCGGAACCGCGCCGCGTCCTCCTCGGTCCTGCAGGCGGCGAACGACATGCGGGCCGCAAGCCGGCGCATCGGCGAGCCGGCCATCGTGTAGCGCCGGAGGCTCCGCTCGGACAGACGCCCGTTGACCGTGCCGGTCGGCACGCCGGCCTCTGAGCACTCGTACAGGGTGTTGGGCCAGAGCTCGGTCTCAGTGAGCATGAGGGCGGCGGGACGTCTCGCGGTGATCACTCGCCGCACCGCGGGAACGAAATCGAGAGGGGCGAACGTGACCGGAAGACCGTCGAGCGAGCGCAGGGCAGCCTCGCGCCCCGTCGGCGAGACGACCGTCACGAACACGCCGGCCCTCCGCTCCGCCAGGGCTCGAGCCAGTGGAGCGGCCGCGGCCACCTCGCCGACGGACGCGGCGTGGAGCCAGACCGAACCTGGCGGGGCGCCGGGCAGCAGCCCGGCCCGCTCCCGCCACTCCGGGCTGCCGGTCGCTCCGCGCAGCGCGGCGGTCGCAGCGGCAAGCGGCCAGAGCGCGTGAGTGAACACCCTGTAGGTCGCGTACGACACGGTCAACCCTCCCGCGTAGCTATCGCGAGCGCCTCTGAGTTGACGCGGTCCAGCGCGTCCATGAGCATCTTCGCCCTGTCGTCGAAGGAAGCGGACTCGTCCCACGCGAGCGGCTCGTCGTAGACCACTACCACGCGCGCGAACGGGAGCGGGATGGTGAAGCTGTCCCAGCTCGAGAGGTGCCTGGCCCTGCTTGCCGCCACCCCCACCGGGAACAGCGACCCGCCTGACTTCTCCGCGAGGTAGAAGGCCCCGCGCTTGACGCTGTGGGCCGGACCGGTCGGGCCGTCGGGCGTGATCGCGACGTCGTAGCCCTCCACCGCCCGCGAGAGCATGCGCATGAGCCCCCGTGCCGAGCCGCGCGTCGCCGAGCCCCTCACGGCGCCGAAGCCCAGGCCGACCAGTATGCGGGCGATGATCTCGCCGTCCTTGTGAAGCGACGTCAGCACCTGTATGCGCCTGCGGCGGTGCGTGTAGGTCAGAGGAAGCAGCACGCCGTGCCAGAAGGCGTAGATCGCGGGCCTTCCCTCGTCGTGCACGCGGTCGACGCGTTCTGGATGCACCTCGACGACGCGCCACGTCGACCCCAGCAGCAGCACGACGAGCGGTCCGAGCCACCCGGCCAGAGTGACCACGATCCTGTCGCCCAGCGTTAATCGCTGCTGCCCGCGGGAACCCCCGCCACTGCTCAAACCTGTCCCTCCAGCATCTCGAAGACCATCTCCGCCACACGCGCGCTCGCGCCGGGTGCACCCAGCTTGTTCCTCACTTCCAGCAGCTGCCTGGAGACGGCTGCCCGCCGCTCTGCGTCGCTGAAGTACGGCGCCGCGAACTCGACCATCTGTTCGGCGGTCACGTCGCCCTGAACGAGTTCGGGGACGAGCCTCCGTCCCGCCACGACATTGACCAGTCCTATGTTCGGTATCTTGACGAGCAGGCGCCCCGCCGCGTACGAGAGCGCGTCCAGTCTGTACACTACGACCATCGGCGTGCCCATGCAGGCGGCCTCGAGCGTCGCGGTGCCCGAAGAGATCAGGAGGGCCGTCGAACCCGCCATGACCTCGTGGACCGCGGACGGATCCACGACCTCTACGCCTGCGGCGCGGGGATCGCCCGCGGAGGCGAGCATCGCGTCGGTGACGCCGCTCGCGCGCCCCAGCCGCACGGAGAGGCCCTCGAACCGACCTCTGAGAACGGCGGCCGCGTCCAGCATCGGAGGAAGCAGCCGCCCGATCTCGTGTCTTCTGCTTCCCGGCAGCAGACCCAGCACGGGCCCGTCCTCCGGCTTCCAGCGTCCGGGTGGGGACACGAACGCCGGCTCCTCGAGAAGCGGGTGGCCAACGAACTCCACGTCGACGCCCCGCTCACGGTAAAAATCGACCTCGAACGGGAACACTACGGCCACACGGTCCGCGCGGGCCGCGATCTTCCTCACTCGTCCCGCGCCCCACGCCCAGACCTGAGGGCTTATGTAGTACAGAACGCGAACGCCCGCGCGCTTGAGTCGCGACGCGAGCATCAGGTTGAACCCGGGATAGTCGACCAGCACGGCCACGCGGGCGCCCCGCTCGACCGCCATGGAAACGAGGCGGTTCATCGCCTCTCTCAGTCGGGGGACATGCCTCATGACCTCTGTGAGACCGACGACGGCGAAGTCGTCGCAGTGGTAGGCGAGTTCGCAGCCGGCGTCGCGCATCCTGTCGCCGCCGACTCCGAACACGTCCAGACCGGGCTCCCGCGCCTTCAGGCGGGCCACCAGTTTAGAGGCGTGCAGATCGCCGCTGGCCTCGCCCGCCACGATGAGCACCCCGCTTCGTCCTGTGGCCATCGCGTCCTCCGATGCCGCCCTGGCGGGCGGCCCGGTCTGGGGACAAGGTCGCCACCGGGCGGAACCGGCCGCCCAACCGGCGCCGGGCCCCCTATCCGACCTGCCGGAGTATCTCCATCGCGACCTCCAGCGCCCGGAGGCCGTCCTCTCCGCTGACGATCGGCTCGCCACCGGACGCCACGCAGTCCACGAACGCTCCCAGCTCCAGTTCGAGGGAGTCGGCCCCGTCGAGAGGCAGGTCCTCGTAGTCCACGATCGACTCGAGCCCGCCCTCGATCTCGCCGGTCGCGATCTTGAGAAGAACCTCGTCCGGCACGCTCTTGCGGCGGAAGACCTGGGCCTGCGGCTTGAGCGTGTCGATGGTCACGTAGGCGTCGTGCTGGAAGAAGCGGATCTTTCGCATCTTCTCGCGCGAGACGCGGCTCGCGGTCAGGTTGGCGACGCACCCGTCCTCGAACTTGAGCCGCGCGTTCGCTATGTCGGTCCGCTGCGACAGCACGGGCACGCCCATGGCGTCGATCGATGAGACGGGCGACTTGACGGTGGAGAGTATCAGATCGATGTCGTGGATCATGAGGTCGAGAATCACTGCAACGTCCGTTCCCCTCGGAACGAACACACCGAGCCTGTGCACCTCTATGAACTTCGGCCGGTCGAGCTCGTCGAGGGCCGCGCGAACGGCGGGGTTGAAGCGCTCGATGTGACCCACCTGGACTACCAGACCGCGCTCGCGCCCGGCCTCGACCAACTCCCGAGCCTCCTCGACGGTCTTGGCGATGGGCTTCTCGACGAGCAGATGGACCCCGCGCTCGAGACACCTCATTCCGACCTCGTGGTGCGATACGGTCGGCGTCGCGATGCTGACGGCGTCCACGTCGTCCAGCAGCGCTCCGAGGTCGCCGAAGGCCCGTGTCCCGTACTCGCCGGCCACCGCTTGCGCTCGTTCGGCGTCAGTGTCGTGAACACCGACGAACTCACACGAGCCCATCTCGGAGTAGACCCTGGAGTGGAACCTCCCGAGATGACCGGTTCCTACTACGCCCACTCTGATCATCTCAGTCTCCGATCGCGGGCCGCGTGCACACGCGGCTCACTGCTACGAAAAAGCAGGGTTCCCCCCGCTTGACGTCGGCCGATGCCAGGAAGCTGTCCGGGCGCCTCCCCGGCCGAGCGGCGCCGCGCACGACTCGGCGCCGCCGGGGCCGGCCCGGCGCCCGCTACTTGATGATGCCGCGCGTGGAGCTCTCGATGAAGTGGACGAGGCGGTCGATCTCGTCCGTCACAGGGAGCTCCGCCTTGATCCGTTCGACGGCCTGCGTTGTGTTCAGGTCCGAGAGGTACAGGAACCTGTATGCCTTGCGCAGGGTGTTGAGAGAATCCTCGGAATAGCCACGCCTCTGCAGACCGATCGTGTTCATCTCGATCGGGCGTGTCGGCACCCCGCCGATCTTGACATAGGGTGGGACGTCCTTCGTGACGCGGCAGGCGCCCCCGACGTAGCTGTGCGCGCCTATCCTCACGAACTGCTGCACGGCCGTCATCCCGCCGATGATGGCGTAGTCCTCTATGCACACGTGCCCCGCGAGGTTGACCGCGTTTGTGATGACCACGTGGTCCCCGACCACGCAGTTGTGGGCCACGTGCGCGTAGGCCATGATGAGCGTGTCGCTGCCGACCCGGGTCGCGTCACCGTCTTCGGCGACGGTCGCGCGGTTCACGGTGGCGAACTCGCGGATCGTCGTGCGGTCGCCGATCACCAGGTGGGTCTTCTCCCCGTGGTATTTCAGATCCTGCGGGTCGGTGCCGATGACCGCCGAGTGCCCGATGATGCAGTCCTCGCCCACCTTCGTGTCGCGCTCGACGAGCGCCATCGCGCCGACCACCGTTCCCCGACCTATCTCGACGTCGGGCCCGATGATGGTGAACGGCCCGACCTCCACGTCCTCGGCGATGCGCGCGCTCTCGTGTACCACGGCCTTCTCGTCAATGCTCTTTGTGTTGCTCAAGCTCTACCTTTCCACGACCTGCGACCACAGGTCGGCGTCGGCGACAAGCTCTCCGTCAACGTAGGCGGCTCCGCGCATCTTGCACGTTCCGCCACGCAGCCTGACAAGGTGAAGTTCGAATCGCACGGTGTCTCCCGGGCGCACGGGCTTCCTGAATCTGGCGTTGTCAATGCCGGCGAAGTACACGAGCTTCTTCTCCCGCTCCTCCACTCTCGACATCAGCAGGAATCCTCCGACCTGCCCCATCGCTTCTATCAGCAGGACGCCAGGAACGATGGGATGGCCGGGGAAGTGACCGACCAGAAACCACTCGTTCATTGTGAAGTTCTTGATCCCGACCACACGCTTGTCGTCCAGTTCGAGTATGCGGTCGACGAGCAGGAACGGGTAGCGGTGGGGCATCACTTTCTCGATCGCATCGATGTCCCAGCCGGTCGTCCCGCTGAACTGGACCTTCCCTTTCTGCGTGGAACGCCTCAGAAGATCAACGAAGCGCACGTTGGCCGAGTGGCCCGACTTCGACGCGTATATGTGCCCCCGGACCGGCATGCCAAGAAGCGCGAGGTCTCCCAGGAAGTCGAGGATCTTGTGGCGCACGAACTCGTCGGGGAACCTGAGGTCGCTCCTGTTGACGATGCCGTCGTCCCCGACGACGACCGCGTTCTCGAGGCTGCCGCCCTTGATCAGCCCCATCTTCTGCAGGTCCTCGACGTCGCTCTTGAGCGCGAAGGTACGGGCGTTCGCGATCTCCTCCATGAACGTCTGCTCGTCCATCTCGAAGCTCGCGTACTGCGTCCCTATCGTCGGGTTGTCGTAGTCTATCGTGAAGGACAGCTTGAACCCGTCGTGAGGGGACGCCGCGATCAGAACGTCACCGTCGTGAAAGGTGACCGGCTCCGCGACCACGAGGTGCTGAAGAGGCGCGTCCAGTTCCTCTATGCCCGCCTCCGCGAGGATCCTCACGAACGACTCGCAGCTCCCGTCCGTTGGCTCGGCGGGCTCGTCCGCGTCCAGTTCGACGACGGCGTTGTCGATGCCGAGTCCCGCTAGCGCCGCCAGCACGTGCTCCACTGTGTGTATCTTGACGCCGTTGTGCGAGAGCGTCGTGCGTCGAGGGTAGTCGCTGCTCAGATCCGCGTGCTTGATGGATGCGGGAACAACAGGCGAGTCGGGAAGGTCGACCCTGACGAACACGATACCGTGGTCCGCTGGCGCGGGCCTGAAGCGAACGGTCACCTCCTGTCCGCCGTGGATGCCTATACCCTTGTATGAACACTCGCTCTTGAGCGTCCGCTGACTCGTTCTGAGCATCAACCCTCCTCTTCGGAGCGCGCCCGGCCCTCGTCCGGTCGCGTCTCCTCGAGACGCCCCACGCGCGACTCCAGCCCCTTGACCCTCGCCGTCAGCTTCGGGAGGTTCTCCAGGAACGCGTAGAGCCTCTTGGCGGCGGAGTGCTTTCGCGCGGGGTATCCGGAGACCCTCTCTCCCGCCGGTATGGACCTCGTAACCCCGGCCTGCGCGCCGACCACGGCTCCGTCGCCGACCTCGATGTGCCCCACCAGACCTGCCTGACCTGCGAGCACGACTCCCCTGCCGATCCTCGTGCTTCCGCTTATGCCCACCTGCGCCACGACGATCGAGTCCTCGCCGACCACCACGTTGTGGGCTATCTGCACGAGGTTGTCTATCTTGCTACCGCGGCAGACGCGCGTCGAACCCAGGGTCCCGCGGTCGATGCAGACGTTCGAACCTACCTCGACGTCATCCTCGATGACGACGTTGCCTATCTGCGGGACCTTCGTGTGCTCGCGCTCGGAGAGGGCGAACCCAAAGCCGTCGCTTCCTATCACCGTGCCCGAGTGGACCATCACCCTGTCCCCCAGAACGCATCCGTGGCGCACCGTGACGTTCGGGTAGAGTGTGACCTCGCGTCCCACGCGAGCGTCCCGCCCGACGAACACGCCCGCGTGTATCTTCGTACCGTCCCCTACCGACACACCGTCCGCGATGACCGCGTTGGCGCCCACCGCGACACCCTCGCCTATCATAGCCGAGTCGGACACGACCGCCGAGGGGTGCACGCCGTCCGCAACGACGTCACCCTCAGGAGCGAAGAGCCCCATGGCGCGCGCGAAGGTGTCGTAAGGATCGTCCGCCAGCAGGAGCGCGACCCCGTCGGGCCGAGACCCCGGCCGGTGCTCACGCGCAACGACGAGGGCAGAGGCCCTCGTCTCCGCGACGCACTTCTCGTAGCGTGGATTGGAGACGAACGTCAGGTCGCCCGGGCCGGCCTCCCGAATGCCGGCGACGCCGGAGATCTCGGTCGAGCCGTCGCCTACGATCTCACCCCCGACGATCCCGGCAACTTCTGAAAGGGTCATGCCCATTCACGCTCCGGGCGGTGGCGGAGTTCGGCCGTCAAGCCCGCTACTCCTCCGTCCCGTTCAGCTTCTCGAGCACCTGCTCCGTGAGGTCGGTGGAGGGCGCCGCGTATACGATCCCGCCTCGCGCCGCGTCGAATATCATCTGATACTCGCCCTCGGCTCCGATCTCCTCGAGGATGCCGTTGATGCGGTCGAAGATCGGCTGCCAGAGTTCCGCCTCCCTCTGCGCGGCCAGACCGCCCACTCCCCACACGCTGTTCAGGAACTCCTCGAACTCGAGCTGCTTCTGCTGTATGGCCGTTTCCTTCTCGGCCGCAGCCTCCTCGGAGAGCAGCAGGCGCTGGTTCTGAAGCTCCACTATGAGCCCCTCTATCTCCTGCTCCATCTCGCGAGCCTGCGCCCTCCAGTCCGCGATGCTGGCCTCCAGCTGCCCCTCGAGGTCCCTGGCGCCGACGTACTCACGCCTGAGCTGCTCGGAGTTGATGTAGCCGACCGCGTCCGCGCATCTCGCGCTTACGGCGACGAGCATGAGCAGCAGCGTCGCTGCGGTCAGAACGATGAAGTGACGTCTCAAGTGCACCTCCGGTCTCGCCCGCTCACGGGGCGTGAAAAGGGCGGTCATCTAGAAGTCGACGCCGAACTGGTAGTGGACGACCCAGTCCCGGCCTTCGTCCTCATCGAAGCCGTAGCCGAAGTCAACACCGAGGTTGCCCAGTACGGGGACCTCGACGCGGATGCCCGCTCCTGCTCCCCAGTAGAGGTCTGTGGCCTCCGTGTCCTCCGCCGACTCCCAAGTGTTGCCGGCGTCGACGAAGAACAGACCGTGAAGCGGCAGCTGACTCTGTTCTCCCGTTATTGGGAACTTGAGCTCCGCCGTGCCCAGCAGCATCGTTCGCCCGCCGTAGAGGTCTCGCCCCTCCGGCAGGATGGACCGGTTGTCGTAGCCCCGGATGCCGTTCAGTCCCACGCCGCCCAGTTCGAAGCGCGTGTCGTCCGGCACGGTGTCCGGGTCGCCGTACCCAGTGACGATACCGCCGCGCGCTCGCAGCATGAGCGTGGAGATCCACACGGCCGGCACGTACTTCCTCGTGTCCAGGATGTAGCGCTGGTACTTGACGTCGCCGCCGAACGCACCGCCGAACAGGTCGGCCGAGAAGCGCGTGTAGCTGCCGGACCGGGGATGGAAACGCCTGTCAGTAGTCCGTCTGACGAGCGTCGCCGTCATGCCGCTGCGCCACTGCCAGCCGAGATTGCCGTCCGTCGGCTCGTACGAGGCCGTGTCGTCGGCGTACCCGTCGGCCGTCGTGTCGATACCCACATTGGCGAACTCGGTCTGCCTGAACTGCTCGAGGGTGTACTTCGTGTAGATCATCGTGTGCCTGGAGCCCAGGAACGGCATGCCCACACGCAGGTCGCCGCCGCGACGCTCTCGTTCTACCACATACTGCCGGAGCGAGTCGTTCTCGGTGACCTTCGGTTGGCCCTCGAACACCTCCTCGAAGAAATCGTTGCTCAGGCTGGAGTATGTCCGTTTGTCGTTCGTGTCGTAGAGATCGAAACCCACCGACAACCTGCGGTTCATGAACCAGGGTTCCGTGAACCCGAGCACGACCTCGCTGTTCTTCTTGCCGAACTCCCACTTGAGATCCAGGTACTGCCCGTTGCCGAAGAGGTTGCCCTCTGTCAGCTCGATGAAGCCGGTGATCCCCTTCTCGCTCGTGTGGGAGACGCCGACGCCGGCCCGGCCCGTCTGACGTTCCTCTACCGTGAAGACCAGGTCGATGTCATTGGGGTTGGCGCTGTCCGTGAACTCGACCATGGGGCCGTAGAAGAAGCCGAGGTTCGCGATCTTCCTCTGGCTCGCGTAGATCTCTGAGGTCTGGTAGAGGTCGCCCGGGCTGACCACCAGCTCGCGGCGGATGACGTCCTCCTTCGTGCGTTTGTTCCCCACTATGTGGATCTGGCCTATGTGCGCCGGGTCGGACTCGTCCACGTGGAACGACAGGCTGAGCCGGTTGTCGTCCTCGACGTCCTCGACCTTGAATATCCGGGCGTGGATGTAGCCGAGCTCTCCGTACCAGTCGTAGGCGGCGCGAATGGTGTCCTCGGCCTCCGGAGGCTTGTAGACGTCGCCAACGCTGATGGTGGTAGCGTCGTCCAGCGCCTCGACCGCGAACTCAGAGACACCTACCCACTCGATGGCCGAGACCGTATAGAGCTCCCCCTCGTCTATCGCTATGGTGACGACGACCTTCTCCCCGCTCTCGTCGTACTCCGTCTCGTAGCCGGTCGCCACGGCGTCTATGTAGCCGTCCTCGTGGTAGCGCTCCGCGATCCGAATGAGGTCCTCCTCCAGAACCTCACGCTCGAAGAAGGCGTCCGTCCTCCACCAGCGGTCCTCCTTCGTCTCGATGACGCCCTTGAGGTCGTTGGCGTCCAGAGCGTCGTTGCCGACGAAGCGGACCTCGCGAACCACGACGCGGATCTGCTCGTCGACCTCGACACGCACGGTGACGCGGTTGTTCGGCTCTTCTTCTACCCGGGCGGTCACACGAGCGTAGGGAAATCCCTTCCGTTCGTAGAGCTCCGCCACCGCCACCCTGGAGTCCTCGAGCCGGTTCGCTTCGTAGGGCGTCCCGACCTCCATGCTGAGCACAGATTCAATGTCCGACTCGGACACGCGGTCGTTGCCGGAGATCTCGACGGCCCCGATCATCGGACGCTCCTCGACGACCACGAAGAGACGCACGCTTCCATCGTCGGAAGGCTCCGCCTCCACGGAGACGTCGGAGAAGTGACCCATGTCATAGAGCCTCCGGATGCCCTCGCGGACGCTCTCCGGCGTGAGCTCGTCGCCGATCCTCACTCCGAACCCAAGGAGGATCCGGTCGGTGCTCATGTACTCGTTGCCTACGGGCTCGACACTGCTGACGATGTCGGCGGACGCCGCCGTTGTCAGGTACGCGAGTACCCCCAAGGCCACGAGAGCCCGAAGCATCGGGTGTCTCGTGCGCATGCGTGGTCCCTCCATGTTCCCGCTCAGACGGGTATGCTACTACAGCGCCCCCGCCGTGTAAACATAAACATAACACGCCGAAGGTGTTCAGGGAGCGTTGGTTACGGTCGCTCGGACGCTCAGAACTCGTACCGGTTCTCGATGGTGACGCGGCGGTCCCAGCCGGCAAGAGCCGGGTCGTAGACGACCCTCAAGGAGAGAGACGTATTGCGGGATACTTCGTATTCAATGCCCAGTTCGGAGCGGAGACCGAGAGCGGTCTCGCCGATGTCCTGCTCGTACTGGTCGACGACGCCCAGATAGGAGAACATCCAGTCGCGCGAGATGTACTTGCCGAGCGTCATGCGCGTGTTGGCGGTGAAGGGCACGTACGACGAGATACCCTCCGACGCGGCCCAGAGGTCGAGCTGCATCAGGAAGTGCTCGACGAAGTCGACGTCGATGCGAACGAGGTCGAGATTGAGATTGCGCTTGATCCTGGACTCGATCGGCGCAAGGAGCGGTCTGGCGACCCTGAGACCGATCTGAGTGCCCAGAAGCTCGACGGCCCGTCGCCTCTCGAGCACGGCCTGCTCCTCTTCCTCGAGAAGGTCGTAGCTCACGCCGTACTGGAGCTTAGACATGATCTTCTCGGGCGTGTTGTCGTCCGGGGAGTCCGAGCTCAGAACCAGCGCGCTCTCGTCGAGCGTCACGCCGGAGGAGGCCAGCACCGGGGCGCCGTCGTTAGTGTGCATCGAGAGACCGATGACGGTGCCGTCGGCGACGCGGGTCTCGGCGTCTATGCTGAAGCGCGGCTGTTCGCAGAACGACGGGAAGTCGACGGCGACCTCTCGCACGTCGAACTCCGTGTGAAGATAGGTGACCGTGCCCCTGGTCGATACCACCCGTCCGGAGACGCACATGGTGTGCTGCGACGGCACACCCACGAAGTCCAGGCTCCCGCCGCGCTCCAGGTTGAGATTGGCGTCCGGGCGCCAGTACCAGAGGTTGCGTCCCGCCCGCATGCGGAGCGACCACTCGGCGTCGGACATCAGGTCCCCGATCCCGGGGCCGTCGTCGTCAGATTCGACGAACGGGTAGGTGAAGGACAGGTCGGAAAACTCCAGCTCCCCCCAGAGGAGCGGGGTCTCAGACGGACCGGCGATCAGCAGGTCCGGCCCCTCGCCCTTTCCCCCGAGCGCTATTCGACCGAACTCGTCGGGCAGCATCAGTCCGGGAACGTTGGCCGTCACGCCCCGCTCGTCCGTCCTGACCGCGAGGACCCCGAGGTCCACCCCGCCGGCGTAGAGAGGCGGCAGGTCCCGACCGTCCACCGTCACTCCTCTCTCGCTTCGAACGGCCATCGCGCTGCCGTCGATGCGGCCGGTGACCTCTCCCGAGACGACCGCGCCGTCCCTGACGTCGATGCTGGCGGTCACGTCGTCGATGCGCTCGAAGAGACCCGCGGGTCGAACCCGGTCGGCGCGCGCCTCCAGCCGGGCGCTGGCGACCGTGACCGACTCGCCGTCGCCGACCAGAACCGCCGACAGCGTGCCGCTCCCGGGTCCGGCCTCTGCAACGTCCGTGAACTCCGAGAGGAACGCAAGCGGATTGCCGTCGACCTCGATGGTCATCGCGCCCTCGTGGGCCCGCTCTCCGCCGTCCTCGCGAAGAACGCCGTAGGGGACGGTTCCCACGACAGTGGCTCGGTAGTCGCCCCGCCGCTCGAGAACTAGCGGGTCGACCCGGGCCGCGCCGTCGGCGAACGTCACTCTGGCCGAGTACTCGTCGAACGGCACTCCGAGGAACTCGCCGTCGCGCGACGTGAGACGTCCGTCCACGGTCGGGTCGTCGGTCGTGCCGCCTATGCCGACGGTCGCGTCGAAGATCGTCCCGGGCGTCCCCCCCAACATGGGTCCAGGTATCCCGTCACCAGTCACCGACATTTCCAGCGCCCCGCCTCGCGTGGCGATGCCGGAAGCCCGCAGGAACTCCCGGCCCGACTCACGCGCGACGAACTCGTCGACCGTGAGGACCCCTCCCTCGTATGTCCCCGCCAACGCCGCGTCGAGCCCGTTGACTCCCGCGACGCTTGCCGCTCCTATCGAAACCTGCCCGCTCGCAACCGGGTCGGGCACGGTCCCCTGAACCGACACCGACGCGAATGCCAGCCCAGTGACGTCCGCCGGGGCCGAGCCGGTCACCGCCCTCAACACGTGCGCGACGTCGGCCTCCGTGATCACCAGGCCCGCGCTCAGCGCGCGATCGTCGTCCAGACCGACCCGGACGTCCGCACGCACCGATTCGCCGACTCGAAGACCCGTGAGGGCGAGTTCGTCCGAACCGATCGTCAGCCTCGCGGTGAAGGGAACAGGCACGCCCCTCAGCAAGGCGTCCGACGACTCGAGTTCCAGCAGCGCTTCCCCGACCTCACCGTCCGCCGGCCCGGCTACGAGGCCGTCGAGCACCAGTGTGGCGGTCGCCGGCTCGCTCGCTAAAGCAACGTCGCCAAGGACGCCTATCGCCCCAGCCGGACCGCTCGCCGCGAGAGCCCCGGTCAGCGTGGACGGGGGCAGCGCGCCGGACAGCGCCGGCAGCATCGAATCGACCTTGAGCCCCTCTAGCAGGACGTCGGCGTCCACTCGCGGGTCGCCGAACAGGTCCGCGACCTGAAGCGTTGCGGAGTAGGTCCGATCGGAGGACCCCAGCGTGGCGACCAGATCTCCGTCCGACAGCAGGAACCCGCCGGCGCCGTCTCCCAGCCGGGCCGGTCCCAGGACCACGTTCTCCCACCTGGCGAGCGACTCCAGCCTGGGGTCGTCGAGAGTGCCCTCGCCCATCAGTCCCGTGAGGGTCAACGAGCCCCCGCACGCGGTGTCGCCCGCCGCAGCAGCGAGGAGCGCGACGTCCAGTCCCCGCGCGTCCGCTTCCACGTCGAAGCTCCAGACGCTGTCTGCCACGTCCTTGACCATCGAGCCCTCGCCGCTGAGAGTACCCCCGAACAGCGACGCGGTGAGCCCGCGCACGTCCACGGCTTCCGCGGATACCGAGGCCGATGCCACCAGGTCACCGAGCTCGAAGCCCCCTGCGCCCGCTCTGCCGGCGCGCACCGAAACCTCCGCCTCGGGCGAGTCCAGCGTACCGGTAACGTCCGCCGAGACGTCGATCCTCCCATTCGGCTCGTACCTGGCCAGGCCGAGGAGCCCGCCGACGGCGTCGAGCGGGACGCCCGACGCGTCGAGACGCACGTCGCGTAGCACGCCTCCCTCCGACGCTACGCGGCCGCTGGCCGACCACTCCGCTCCACGCCACGTTCCTCTCGACCGCTCGATGCCGACCTCGCCGCCGCGAAGGCGGCCGCGCGCCGACACGTCTGTGAGCTGTTCCCCGAAGGCCGAGAGCTCGACGGTGCCTTCGGCTACGTCGAACAGCACGTCGAGCGCACCGATGCTGTCGGGCGACACGGACGCAGTGAAGGACGCGGACATGACTCCTGAGAGTATCTCCGCTGCCACGTCAGGCGGAACCGGCAGGCTCTCCCCGAGGCGCGCTCCCGACAGCGATCCCTCGACAGCCAGAGCCACGCGCTCGCGGTCCCACGTGAAGTGGGCCTCGAGATTCCTGGTCCCACCCAGGCAGTTGCCCGACGCGCCGCCTCCCACGAGCCCGTCGGGGTCCCGCTCCAGAAGCAGGTCTATCGAGTCGATCGTGAGACGCCGTCCGGTCCTCACGTCGACGAAAGACACCGACGCGCCGGACACCCCCAGGTAGTCCGGTATGTAGCTTTCCAGGGCGGACACGTCGAAGCTCGCGCGCGAGACGTGCTCCTCGAACGGTCCTATGCGCTCCCCGCCGTAGGCTATCACGACGGAAGGGTCGCTCACTATGATCGTGGAGAGGGACCGCTCGGGCATCAGCCTCGCGGCCAGCAGCTTGAGGAAACTCAGGTTGGCCGAGGCGGACGGGACCAGAACGCTGCTCCCGTCGCCGAAATCGATGAGGACGTCCCTTACATCGAGAGAGGCGAGCCCTACCTCGAGCTCGCCCACCGTCAGTTCACCTGCGACCTCGGGCATGACACGGGACAGCACGGCGCGCTTGACCGCGGGGTGACGCGAGGCGACCCTGAGCCCGAGGAAGCCCAGGGGCACGACGGCGATTATCAGGATGGCCAGAACGACGACCCATCTGCGATGGCGCATTCCCGCTCTCCCCTGAGGCCCGCTACCGGGCGGCAATCAAGGAGACCAGGCGGTCCGGCGACCGGGCGTCCGGCGCGTTCCCGGTGAGGGAACGCCCGGCGCTACTTCGCCGCCGGGACCTTCTTCCTCGCCGTCTTGAACGTGAGCTCGTCGCCCTTGCGTTCGATGGATATGCGGCCGCCGCCGCCGTACTTACCCTTGAGGATCTCCTCGGAGAGAGGATCCTCAAGGTACCTCTGGATGGCCCTCCGAAGCGGCCTCGCCCCGAAGGCCGGGTCGAACCCCTTCTCGATCAGCAGGTCCTTGGCCTCGGCGCTCACGTCGAGCGAAACGCCGGCCTCGGCCACGCGCTCCTGCACCTCACCCAGCAGGATGTCGATGATGGACCTCATCTCGTCCTTGCCGAGGGCGTGGAAGACGACCGTGGCGTCGACCCTGTTGAGGAACTCGGGATTGAACACACGCTTGAGGGCCTCGTTCGCCTTGCCCTCCATCTGCGTGTGCGAGTCCTCCGTCGACCCCGTCGTCGCGAAGCCGATGTCCTTCTTCTCAGCGATCTCCCTCGCACCGACGTTCGAGGTCATTATGACGACCGTGTTGCGGAAGTCAACAGTGCGACCGAAGCTGTCCGTCAACTGCCCGTCCTCGAGCACCTGGAGCAGGATATTGAAGACGTCGGGGTGCGCCTTTTCGATCTCGTCGAGTAGCACGACGCTGTAGGGGCGCCTTCTCACCTTCTCGGTCAGCTGGCCGCCCTCCTCGTATCCCACGTAGCCGGGAGGCGCGCCCACAAGACGCGAGACGGCGAATCGCTCCATGTACTCGGACATGTCGATGCGCAGTAGAGCGTTCTCGTCCTCGAACATGAACGACGCCAGGGTCCTGGCGAGCTCCGTCTTGCCGACGCCCGTCGGCCCCAGGAAGATGAACGAACCGATGGGGCGCCTCGGGTCCCTGAGCCCGGCGCGGTTGCGCCGGACGGCCTTGGCGACCGTGGTCAGCGCCTCCTCCTGACCGATGACGCGCTTGCGAAGCTCGTCCTCCATGGTCAGGAGCTTCTCCGTCTCCTCCTGTGCGAGCTTGTTGACCGGGATACCGGTCATACTCGCGACGACCTCCGCGACGTCCTCGGCGTCGACCTCGGCGCGACGCTGGTTCTTCGACTGGACGAGGTCCTTGCGGGCGGCCTCGAGCTTGGCCTGAAGCTCCCGCTCAGTGTCTCGGAGCGATGCCGCGCGCTCGAACTCCTGGTTCTCGCTCGCGGACCTCTTCTGACACGAGATGTCCTCCAGCTCGGACTCCAGTTCCTTGACCTCTATCGGGATCGTGCTGATCTCGAGCCTGGCCCTCGCACCCGCCTCGTCGATGACGTCGATGGCCTTGTCGGGCAGGAACCTGTCCGAGATGTACCGGTCAGCGAGCTTGACGGCCGAGACGATCGCCTCGTCGGAGATGTCGGCCGAGTGGTGCTCCTCGTAGCGGCACCTCAAGCCCTTCAGGATCTCGATTGTCTCGTCGAGCGACGGCGGGTCGACGATGATGGGCTGGAAGCGCCGCTCGAGCGCTCCGTCCTTCTCGATGTGCTTCCGGTACTCGTCCAGCGTCGTCGCGCCGATCGCCTGGAGCTCGCCCCTGGCGAGCGCCGGCTTGAGCATGTTCGCAGCGTCGATGGCGCCCTCGGCGCCGCCGGCCCCCACGATCGTGTGCAGTTCATCGATGAAGATGATGACGTTCTCGCTCTCCCGGATCTCGGCGATGAGCGTCTTGAGCCTCTCTTCGAACTGACCTCGGTACTTGGTGCCGGCCACCGTGGACGAGAGGTCGAGCATGACGAGCTTCTTGTCCTTGAGCGTCGCCGGGACCTCGTTGGCGATGATCTTCTGCGCGAGCCCCTCGACGATGGCCGTCTTGCCCACGCCCGGCTCGCCTATGAGCACCGGGTTGTTCTTCTTGCGGCGCGACAGCACCTGGAGCACTCGCTCTATCTCGTGCTGCCTGCCGATGACCGGGTCGAGCGCGTCCTTGCGCGCCAGCTCGGTCAGGTCGCGCCCGAACTGGTCCAGCGTCGGCGTGTCGGCGCTCCGTGTCGTTCCGTCCTCCGGAGCCTCGCCCGAGCTGCCGAGGACCTTCATCACCTGCTCGCGCGCGCTCCTGAGGTCGACGTCGATGTCGCGCAGGACCTTCGCCGCCACCCCTTCGCCCTCCCGGATGAGCGCCAGCAGCAGGTGCTCGGTACCTATGTACTGGTGGTGGAGGATCCGCGCCTCCTCACGCGCCAGCTCCAGCACGGTCTTGGCGCGCGGGGTCCACTGCGTCTCCTTCATGGTCGAGGTGTACGTCCCCCTTGGAACATACGACTCGACCATCTCGCGTATCGTGTCCAGATCGATCGCGAGCTCGCGCAGCACCGTCGCGGCGACGCCCTCACCCTCGCGCACCACACCCAGCAGGAGATGCTCGGTCCCAAGGTAGTCGTGGTGCAGTCGGGTCGCCTCTTCTCTCGCGAAGTAGAGAACGCGCCTGACCCTCGGTGTGAAGTCTCTCTGTCTCTGCATTGGCGCCTCCGTTGAGACCGCGTCCCGGCCGTCAGTTGACTCCGGCCATGGTCTTGCGGACGAGGTCGGCTCTGGCGATGTCACGCTCGCGCGCCGTGGTCGCGCTGCCCCGCGTCCGGCTCAGGTGCCCCGGTTGGGTCACCACCATGAGCCGGTTGAGAGCCGCCAGGTCGGGCGCCTCGGTCATGCCGAGCGCCGCGCCCAGCCGCAGCGACGAGGCCAGCTCCATCACCTCCGCGGAGGAGATCATCCTCGCGTTCGCCAGCACTCCGCGGGCGCGCCAGATCTCGTCCTCGAGGCGATGTTCGTCGCGCCGCAGAAGCTCGTCGCGTGCCTCGCGCTCGAGAGCCACGAGTCGTCCCGCCACGCGCTCTACGGTGTTTGCGATGTCCTCCTCCGACTGGCCCAGTGTGGTGTGGTTCGAGATCTGGAAGAAGCCGCCCTGAGCGGCGCTCCCTTCACCGTAGAACCCCCGCACCGACTGGCCGAGCTTGCTCACGCTCTTGAGGACGCTCGAGATCCTCCCGGTCCTCGCCAGTCCGGCCAGGTGGGTGAGCACGGAGACACGGATCCCCGTTCCCACATTCGTGGGACAAGCTGTCAAGAAACCCCAGTCGCTGCAGAACGCATAATGCAAGTTCCGCTCCAGTTCGGAGTCGACGCGCTCGACCAGACGGCACGCCTCAACGGGTTCGAGACCGGAGCGTATGCACTGCAGTCTGACGTGGTCCTCCTCGTTGACCATCGCGGAGACAAGCTCGCTCTCGCCCGCGACGCACGCCCTGCCGGGGGCGTCCTCCGCGAACGCCGACGAGATCAGGTGACGCTCGACCAGCACCCGGCGTGTATGCGGGTCCACGTCCTCCATGTTGAGCACGAGCGCGTTCGCGAGGTAGTTGCTCCTGGATACGGCGGAGAGCACGCGCTCCCTGACCTCGACGGCCGAGTCGCTCCCGCAGCAGCACGGGAACGACCAGTCCGCAAGGTTCCTTGCAAGCCTCACGCGTGTGGAGAGAACGACGTCCGACTCCGGCCCGGAAGCGTCGAGCCAGCCGGACGCTCTACTGAGCATCGTCTCGAAAGTCCACATCACCTGCCTCCGTGGCGGGCACCTTCCCGGCATCGCCGGCGTCCCTCCTCGACCCCTTCTCGCCCTCGAGTTCGCTCTCGTGAGCTCTTATCGCGTCCCTTATCCACGCGGCCCGTTCGTAGTCTTCCTCGTGGACCGCGCGAGCGAGGTCGGCCCGTAGCTTCTTGATCTCGCGCCGCAGCCTGTGGTCGCCCTCGACGTCCGCCGGCACGCGTCCCGTGTGCTCCGTGCTTCCGTGGACGCGCCTCAGCAGCGGCTTGAGCTGGCTCGCGAACGCCTCGTAACACGTCGAGCAGCCGAGACGTCCTAGCCGTCGGAACTCGTCGTAGGTCAACCCGCACCTCGGGCACGAAGGCCCCAGGGGCGACTGTCCCTCGTCGACGCTGCCCTCGAGCAGACCCATGAGGATGTTGACCAGCGGTCCAGCGAGCGAAGGGAGTGACCCGCCGACCCCGCGGGCGGCCGCGCACTCCTCGCACAGGTGCCAGGTCGTGGTCGTTCCGTCGACCACCTCCGCGTACCTCACGGTCGCCTCGCGCTGTCCGCACGCGTCGCACTTCATGATGCGGCACCCTCCCTCTCGCCTGCCCGCCCCTCGCTCAGGGTCACGACGCGGTCCGCGCGCTCGTATAGGTCGGGGTTGTGTGTCACGATGACGAAAGTCTGCCCGATCGTGTCTCTCAAACCCCATATGAGGTCGTGCAGCTCCTCGCTCGACGCGCGGTCCAGATTGCCCGATGGTTCGTCGGCGAGCACTATGAGCGGCCTGGTCGCCAGCGCTCTCGCCACGGCCGCTCGCTGCTCCTCGCCGCCCGAGAGCTCTCCGGGACGGTGGTCCGCCCGGTCCGAGAGACGTACGGACCTGAGCAGCTGCGCCGCCCGGGCGGCCGCCTCTTCCCTGTCCATCCCGCCCACGAGGCACGGCATCATGACGTTCTCGAGCGCGGTCAGCTCCCGCAGGAGGTGGTGGAACTGGAAGACGAAACCGACGGTGCGATTCCGGAACGCAGCCCTCTCGTTCTCGGACATGGCGAAGACGTCGGTGTCGCGCATGTAGACCTTGCCCGACGTCGGAGTATCGAGCGCGCCCATGATGTGGAGAAGCGTGCTCTTCCCGACGCCGGACGGGCCGATTATGGCTACGATCTCGCCGTCGCCGACGGTCAGGTCGATGCCACGCAGGACGTCGAGTCTCCCGTCTCCCGAGACGAACGACTTCGTGATCCCTTCCAGTCTCAGCATGTCGTTCCCCGTGTCGCCGGCGCGCCCTCTGCGCGCCTCGGCCGACCTACTCCCGCCGGATCGCCTCGACCGGCTCGAGCCGCGAGGCGGACCACGCGGGGTATAGAGCGGCGAAGAAGGCGATGACCATCGCGGCGGCGGCGATCAGTACGAAGTCCAGCGACTGCATCTCCACCGGGATGGTCTCGACCGGATACACGTCGCTAGGCAGAGTGACGAACTGGTAGTGGTCGAGCAGCGTCGCCAGGACGTATCCCGAGACTGCGCCGACGACCGTGCCAAGCGCCCCGATCACCAGTCCCTCGAAGACGAATATGCGGAGTATGGAGCTCGGCGTCGCGCCCATCGACTTCATGATGCCGATGTCGCGCGTCTTCTCCATGACCACCATGATCAGTGTGCTCGCGATGTTGAAAGCGGCGACCATCACTATCAGCGAGAGTATCCAGAAGGCGACCTTCTTCTCGGTCTTCATCCACGTGAAGAGGTTGTGGTTGAGCTCGATCCAGTTGTTGGCCCTGTAGGGGAAGCCTCCCACCTCCTCCACGACCTTCTGCCCGACGGCCGGGGCATCGTAGGGGTCCGCCGCCTTGAGAGCCACGCCCACGACGCCATCTCCCAGCCCGAACAGCTCCTGCGCCTGCGGAAGGTCGACGTATACCAACGACTGGTCGTACTCGTACATGCCCGAGCTGAAGAGGCTCTTTACCTTGAACCGCGCGACCGCCGGCATGGGGCCCATGACCGTCAGCACGTAGTCGAAGGGTGACGACACGGAGACCGTGTCGCCCACGGCCACCCTGAGGTGCTTCGCCAGCTCGGCGCCGATTATGGCACCCGGGGTCTCACCCGGACCGGTCGAGAGCGCTGCGAGCGGCGGGTCGATGTTCGACAGGATGTCGCTCACGCGAGACTCCCGCGCGAGATCAATGCCCCGGACGACGATGCCGTCCGAGCCACCGTATCCCTGGAGGACCGCCTTCGTGTACGTGAAGGGCGCGGCCGCTACGATCTCGGGCATGGCCTCGGCCTTCTCCGCCAGCTCCTCGTAGTCCAGTATGGGCACGTTGCCGTAGCGCAGGAGGATCACGTGGGCGTTGATGCCCATGATGCGGCCGTGGATCTCGGTCTCCAGCCCGTTCATCACAGCGAGCACGACGATGAGCGCCATCACACCCACGGCGACGCCGGCCACCGAGATGAACGTGATGATGGAGATGAACCTGGTCTTCCGCTTCGCGCGGAGGTATCGCCAGGCTATGAACCACTCGAATGACACGCTCGCACCCTCGCTACGGCCCGCCCCCGACCTTCCGGACGGGTTCTACGCCTCCTGCTCCGGCCTCATCGGCGGGAACAGGATCACGTCGCGGATGTTCCAGGAATTCGTCAGCAGCATGACCACGCGGTCGAGCCCGATCCCGAGCCCACCGGTCGGAGGCATTCCGTGCATGAGCGCCCGCACGAAGTCCTCGTCCATGCCGTGCGCCTCGGCGTTCCCGCCCTCGCGCGCGGTTACCTGCGCCTCGAGCCGGCGCACCTGTTCGTCGGGGTCGTTCAGCTCGGAGAACGAGTTCCCGAGCTCGAGCCCCCCAATGAAGAACTCGAACCGTTCGACCATCTCGGGGTCGTCCGGCGTCTGCTTCGCGAGCGGCGAGATCTCCCTGGGATAGTCGATCAGGAAGGTGGGCTCGTTCAGAGCGGGCTCGACCAGCTCGCTCAGTATCTCCTCGATCACCTCACCGCGGGACGCGCCGTCGGGGAGGTCCACCCCCTTCTCGCGCGCCGCCGAGAGCAGCTTCGCGGTGTCATCCAGCGCGTCGGCGCCCACAGCGTCGGCTACGGCGTCCATCACTCTGAGCCTCTTCCACGGCGGGGCGACGTCGATCTCTCCGTCGGCCCAGGGGAACTTCGTGCCACCGTGCACCGCGTGGGCCATGCGAACGAGCAGAGCCTCGGTGATGTCCATCATGTCGTGGTAGTCACCGTAGGCCTGGTACAACTCCAGTTGCGTGAACTCCGGGCTGTGCGTCCTGTCCATCCCCTCGTTGCGGAAGTCCTTCCCGATCTCGAAGACGCGCTCGAGACCGCCGACTATCAGACGCTTGAGGTAGAGCTCGTCCGCGATGCGCAGGTAGAGCTTGAGGTCGAGCGCGTGGTGGTGAGTCTCGAACGCGCGCGCGAAGGCGCCGCCGTAGATCGGCTGCAGCACCGGCGTCTCGACCTCCATGAAACCACGCTCGTGCAGGAAGTCCCTCGCGACCCGCATGATATCGCTTCGCGCCTTGAAGACGCGCCTCGAGTCCTCGTTCGCTACGAGGTCGAGGTAGCGCTGGCGGTACCTGAGCTCCTTGTCCTTCAGTCCGTGCCACTTCTCCGGCAGCGGCAGGAGCGCCTTCGCCAGAACGCTCAGGCCCTCGACCTTGACGCTGGGCTCGCCGCTACGCGTGCGGAAGACCTCGCCCTCGACCCCCACGATGTCGCCCACGTCCAGGAGCTTCCAGACCGCGAACAGGCTCTCGTCTACGTCGTCCTTCCTCACGTAGATCTGGACCTTCCCGGACCCGTCCACCAGGTCCGCGAATCCCGCCTTGCCGTGGCCCCGGATCGCCATCAGCCGTCCCGTCAGCTTCACGCGGGCGCCCTCCAGCGAGTCGAAGTCCTCCACGATGTCTCCGGCCTCGTGGGTGCGCTCGGAGCGCAGAGGGTAGGGCTCAACGCCCAGCTCCCTCAGCGCGTCGAGGTTCTCCCTCATCTGCGCCGGCAGTCCCTTCTCGGTCTTCTCCAACGCCTTCTCCCTGTGCATCGAGTCCGCAGTTCTGTATCCGCCACCAACCACTCTACCACCCGGGCGCCGCCAGTCAAGCCGACCGGGAAGACGCGCGGGGACCCTGCGCTCACGGCCCCCACTCCCCGCCGCGCCCACGTGAGAGGCCGCACGCGGTCCTACTCGGTCGACTTGAGATACGCCTCGATGAACGCGTCGAGGTCGCCGTCGAGCACACCGGTGACGTCCGAGCTCTCGACGCCGGTCCGGTTGTCCTTGACCATCTGATAAGGGTGCATGACGTAGGAGCGGATCTGGCTGCCCCAGGCGATCTCCATCTTCTCGCCGGCTGCCTCGGCCTGCTCCTTCCGCCGCTCCTCCTCTCTGAGCGCGTAGAGCCTTGCGCGAAGGACCTTCATCGCGTTCTCGCGGTTGCGGTACTGCGACCGCTCGTTCTGACACGTGACCACGATGCCCGTGGGCTCGTGTGTCAGCCGGACGGCCGTCGAGCTCTTGTTGACGTGCTGTCCGCCGGGACCGCTCGCCTTGTAGAAGTCGACACGGATCTCGGACTCGTCTATCTCGATCTCTACGTCGTCGGCGACGTCGGGATACACGGCGACGGAGGCGAACGAAGTGTGGCGGCGGTGGGCCGCGTCGAAGGGCGAGAGCCTGACCAGCCTGTGCACGCCGACCTCCGCCCTCAGGTGCCCGTAGGCGAACGGCCCCTTGACGAGCACGGTCGCGCTCTTGACGCCGGCCTCGTCGCCGGGCTGGATGTCCATTGCGCGGACGTCGTAGCCGCGCCGCTCGGACCACGCCATGTACATCCGCAGGAGCATCTGGGCCCAGTCGGCAGAGTCGGTGCCCCCGGCGCCAGGATGGATCGCGAGGATCGCGTCGCCCTCGTCGTCTCGACCCGATAGCATCTTCCGGAGCTCCAGCTCGCGCAGCCGTTCCTCCAGGCGCTCGGCGGCCGCGCCGGCCTCCTCGAGAGCCTCCTCGAGAGCCTCTCCGCCCTCTTCCTCGGCCAGTTCGATGAGCGCGGACAGGTCCTCGCACTCCGAGCGCAGGTCCGCGAGCGGCCCCGTCCAGGCCTTTATGGCGTTCAGCTCGTCGAAGACGTCCTTGGCCGCCCCGGAGTCGGTCCAGAAGTCCGGTGCAGCGGCGGCCTTCTCGAGCTGCTCCTGCCGCTCAAGCTTGGAGGCTAAGTCAAAGATACTCCTCTAACTCGGAGAGCCTCGCGACCAGTGCTTCCAGTGTTTTCTTGAGCTCGCTCATTCCTGGTCCTCCCCTTCGTGTATGGGCAGCGAACGCCAGAAGGCGTCGACCGCCGCTCTGAGCTCCTCGAGGGAGCCGTCGTTCGTGATGACCTCATCGGCCGCGCTCGACATTTCCTCGTCCGAGAGCTGGCTGGCGATGCGCCCGCGCGCGTCGGCCTCGCTGAACCCTCCCGCGACGAGCCGCTCTACGCGCGTCTCCACCGGCGCCTCGACCACCAGCACCGTGTCGAACAGGTCGAGCACGTCCCACTGTACCAGGAGCGCCGCGGCGATGACGAGCAAACCGTCCGGGTTCTCGCGCTCGAGTTCCTCCGCGCGCCTCACCAGCTCGCCGACGAGCGGCGGGTGCGTGATGGCGTTGAGGACCGCCACCGTCCTCTCGGACGCGAAGGCCGCCTCTGCTAGCGCCCTGCGGTCTAGTGAACCGTCGTCCCGGAGAATTCCGTCGCCGAACGCGCCGACCAGCTCGCCGAGCACGTCCGTGCCGGCCGCCACCATGTCGCGAGCCACGGCGTCGGCCTCAACGACCAGGGCGCCGTGCTCCTCGAGAAGCGCCGCCACCTCGCTCTTGCCGCTCCCCATGCCGCCCGCGAGTCCGATCCTGTACATCTCGCCTCCTCCCGCGTCCTCTCCGGGCAGCGATCTCCCGCTCGACGCGAGTGGTCCCCCCCAAGGCGTGGCGCCGCCACGCTACGCGTGCGCCGTGAGCCAGTCCTTACCCTCGGCCAGGTTGACCACGACGGGCACGTCCATCTCCATGCCCGCCGGGCTCTCCATCTCCTCGCGCACCGCTCGCGAGACGGCGCCTAGCGAGTCCTCGTCGAGTTCGAAGACCAGTTCGTCGTGCACCTGCAGCACCATCCGGCACGGCAGGCCCTCGGCGCGTATGCGGCGGTCTACCCCCAGCATCGCGACCTTGATGAGGTCTGCCGCGCTGCCCTGAATGGGTGTGTTGACGGCGACGCGCTCCGCGATGCCGCGAACGCGCGCGTTGTCTGACGAGAGACCGGTGATGGGCCGCCTTCGGCCGAGCATGGTCTCCGCGTATCCCGTTTCCTCCGCCGACTCGACGACGTTCTCCGTGTAGTCGCGGACGCCCGTGTATGTCTCGAAGTAGCGGTCGATGAACTCCGCCGCCTCCTCGTTCGATATGCCGAGCCGCCGCGCCAGCCCGAACCGGCCCATGCCGTACATTATGCCGAAGTTGACGGTCTTCGCCCAGTCGCGCTGCTCGGGCGACACGTCGCTCTCGCTCGTGCCGAAGATGAGGGACGCGGTGGAGCGGTGGACGTCCTTGCCATCGTGGAAGGCCGCCACCAGAGCGGCGTCCCCCGATAGGTGCGCCATGATCCGGAGCTCGATCTGGGAGTAGTCCGCCGACAACAGCAGCTTCCCCTCGCCGGCGACGAACGCCTTCCTGATCTGCCGCCCCAGTTCCGTCCGGATGGGGATGTTCTGGAGGTTCGGATTGCTGCTCGAGAGCCTCCCAGTGGCCGCGACCGTCTGGTTGAACGACGTGTGCACGCGTCCCGTAACGGGACTCACCAGCCTGGGCAGCGCCTCGAGGTACGCGGTCTGGAGCTTTCGGAGCTGGCGGTAGTCCAGTATCAGTCCCGGAACCTCGTGCTCGCCCCGAAGTCGTTCGAGCACGGACGTGTCCGTGGAGTAGCCGGTCTTCGTGCGCCGCCCCTTCGGCAGTCCCAGCTTCTCGAACAGCACCGAGCCCACCTGCTTGGGCGAATCAAGGTTGAACTCAACACCCGCCAGGTCGCAGACGCGCTCGCGCAGTTCGCCTATCTCGTGGCCGAAGTCGTCCGACAGATCCTCGAGGAACGTAGAGTCCAGTTCGACGCCCGTCATCTCCATTCCGGCTAACACGCGGACGAGCGGCATCTCGACGTCGCGCAACAGCGGCTCGAGACCCTCGTCGCGGACCGCCTGCGACAGCAACCCGGTCAGCTTCCTCGTGACGTCGGCGTCAGCGCAGGCGTAGTCAGAGGCCTCGTCGACCTCGACGTCCGCGAACGACAGCTGCTCCGCTCCCTTCCCTATCAGGCTCTCGATGGGGGTCATCGCCACGTCGAGGTGCTCGAGAGCCAGCGCCGCCAGACCGTGCTGCCGCTTGCCCGGGTCCAGCAGGTAGGAGGCTACCATCGTGTCGAAGGACAGCGGCTTGAGCTCGATGCCGTGCGAAAGCAGGACCTCGTAGTCGAACTTGATATTCTGCCCGTACTTCGGAACACCCGGGTCTTCCAACACCGGCTTGAGCTGCTCGAGCACCAACTCCCGCGCGAGCGTGCGGCCCTCCGCGTGGCCGACGGGCACGTAGAACGCGCTGCCGGGGTGCGCCGACACGGAGACTCCGACCACCCGGGCGGAGACCGGGTCTAGGGAATCCGTCTCGAGATCGACCGCGAAGCCGCCGGAGCCCTCGAGCTCGCGGACGAGTTCCGCGAGGCGCTTCTTCGTCCGGACCGTCTCGTAGCCAGACGTGTCTGGAGGACGCTCCGTGGCGATGAGCTTGACGAGAGACGGGAACTCCTGTCCCCTGAGGAACTCGACGACGCGCTCGCCGTCGAGCGGCGGACGTTCGAACGACGACGCGTCGAAGTCGACCGGCGCCTCCACGTCGATCGTGACCAGGTCGCGGCTCAGGTAGGCAGTCTCCCTGTTCTCGTCCAGGTTCTGCACCCTCTTCGCGCCGCTCACCGCGTCGAGGTGCTCGAGCACGCCCTCGATGGTGCCGAACCTGACGATCAGGTCGAGCGCCGTCTTCTTCCCGATGCCCGGCACGCCGGGCACGTTGTCGGACGCGTCTCCCATGAGCCCGAGCACTTCCGTCACCTGCGACGGAGGAACGCCGAACACCTCAGCGACGTCCGAGGGCTCGTACTCGACGTCCTTGGCGGGATCGAGCACGGTCACAAACTCGTCGACGAGCTGGAAGAAGTCCTTGTCACCCGACACGATGACCGAGCGAAGCCCCGCCTCCTTCGCGCGTGTCGAGAGCGTCCCTATGAGGTCGTCGGCCTCGTAGCCGGGCTCCTCGACGATCGTGATCCCGAACGCCTCGACGAGCTCGCGGATGAGCGGAAGCTGGTCGGCCATCTCGTCCGGCATCTCCTCGCGCGTAGCCTTGTACTCCTCGAAGGCCTCGTGGCGGAAGGTGGGCTCCGGCCTGTCGAAAGCGACGACGATGTGTGACGGCGCCCGCTCGTTCAGCAGCTTGATGAGACTCGACGCGAAGCCGTATACGGCGCTCACGTTCTCCCCGCTCGAGTTGACGAGTGGACGTCGGATGAAGGCGTAGTAGGACCTGTAGGCCAGAGCGGTGCCGTCCACGAGATACAGGACAGCTTCGCCCGGACCGCACGAGCGCTTTCGGGTCATGAGTAGAGGTTCTTCTCTAGAATGTAGGTCTCGACCGTTCGTGGGACGAGGTATCGTATGGACCGTCCGGAGCGGACTCGGTCGCGTATGTCGCTTGACGACACTTCGATGAGCGGCGTGTCCAGCACGGCCGCGCGCTCGCGTATCCTGTCGTCGCCGTCGTCGAGGGAGACGCCGGGACGCGGGACCACAACGAACTCGCAAGCGGAGAGCAGCCGGAGCGGCTCCTTCCAGGTGAAGAACTGCGTCAGGCTGTCGGCGCCCATGATGAAGTGCAGCCTCTCCTCCCCGCCCAGCTCGCGCCTGAACTGCATGATCGTGTCGATCGTGTAGGAGGGCTCTGGCCGCTTGGCCTCCAGGTCCGACAGCTCGAGCCTGTCGTTGCCGTCGATCGCGAGGCGCACCATCTCCAACCTGTGCCCGACCGGAGTGACGTCGCCGTTGGGCTTGTGCGGCGGCCTGGCCGACGGCACGAAGATGACCCGGGTCAATCCGAGCTGGTCCGCCACCTGCTCGGCGACGATGAGGTGAGCGACGTGTATCGGGTCGAAGGTGCCGCCCATGATACCTGTGGCCACTTGGTCCGCTCCCCGCCCGCAGGCCGCGGGCTAGTTCGAGAGGACCTCGAGCTCGGAGGACGCAACGGCCGCTTCCTCGGTGCCCGGGTAGGTGTCAATGAGCCGACGGTACTCGTGCTCGGCCAGCGCCTTGGAACCCTCGGACGCGAAGCTACGCGCCTTGTCCAGAATGGCCAGGCGCGCCCAGACGGTGTCCGGGTACTCGACGATGACCGCCTCCAGGTAGACGCGCGCCGCCGACGGGTTCTCGAGTTTGAAGTAGAGAGCTGCAGACGAGTAGTCCTTCTCCGCCAGTCTGCTGCGAAGCTCCAGGATCGAATCCCGGGCCTCGCCGACGAACCCGCTCTCCGGATAGGCGTCGATGAAGTACTCGAGCTGACTGATCGCCTGATTGGTCATGCTCTGATCGAGCCTGGCAGGCAGAGCCTGGTCGTAGAATGTCAGACCGAGCTTGTACTCCGCCTCCGGGACGAGGGACGAGTGCGGGTAATCGGACATCAGCCTGCGATAGCATTCCTCCGCGCTGACGTAGTCCGAGGTCGCCCGGTAGGCGTCCGCGAGAGCCACGAGAGCGTCGTCGGCCGTCTCGTGCAGCGGCGTGTTCAACGTGATGCGCTTGAAGGCCTCTATGGCCAGCAGGTAGTCCCCGCGCTCCGCCGCCTCCACCCCAATGGCGTAGGTGTCCTCTGCGGTGGCCTCACCGAGCTCCGGCATCGGCGAACAACCCGCGAGCAGAAGTGCCGCCAGCAAGGCGAGGCAGAGGCCAGTGGTGCAGGTAGCGCGCCCGGCCGGACCGGACTCGCGGTCGCCCATCGATCTATGCACCCGTTTCTCCTTCTGACTTCGAGCGGTCGCCTAGTCGGTCGACCTGCTCGTATAGAACAGATAGATGAGCCCGCCCACGATGCCCGCTACGATGACCGGCTCGAAGATCTTGTCCCAACCTCCCGGATCGGCTTCCGGCGCGGCGAACGGGTGCCCCGGCGAGGCGAGCTCGCGCATATCGGCCCCCGAGATGATCTCGCGCTTCTCCCGCTGGACACCTCCGGCCCAGATGATCGACTTCGATTCGTCCGAGAACTCGAACCTCATGTCGACCTCTGTCCGTCGCTCGAACTTGCGGCTCCCGACGACCCACTCCCGCCAGGATCTGGGCAGCGTGGTCTGGCAGTTGACGATGCGGTACGCGACCTCGTAGACGGCCGGCCCGCCCTCCGTCGCCGCAGCCGCCGCCGCGGACATCTGCCCGGAGCGCACGACGTGCCCGCGCGAGGTCAGCTCCTCCAACAGGAGCGACTTGATCAGCCAGTTCGCGTCGCTCGACTCGATCTGGCGGGTGTGAACGGGCGCGCCCTCGGGTATCCGCATCTTGCCGACGGCCTCCGCGATCACCTCCCTGGCCAGGTCGCTTATGACGTCCAGGTTGCCCCTCGGCGCGCGCGTGACGGCCGCACGTGAATCCGCGCCCGGCGCGGACGCGATCGCCATGCCCGTCTCGGCTCCCGCTCCGCCGAATCCCGCCGACAGCGCGAACTGGTGCGTGCCTCCGAGGTCGGAACCCCGGTAGGCATAGTCGAGCGCCCAGCGTTCCTTCCAGTTGACGCCGATACCGCCCGTAACGCTCGAGAGGGCAGTCTCCTCCCCGGCCACCCAGCCTCCGCGTAGCGCGAGGGCGGGTACCGGAGAGTACTCGGCCCCGACTCGAGTCGTCACCGCGAGGTCGTTGACCTTCTCGAGATCGGCCGAGAGCAGCACGCCGCCGACCTGGTACGAACCGCCGAGCACCATCGTCGCGGGCATCGGGTCGGTCTCGTCCAGATACGCCAGACCGGGGCCGAGGTTCCGCGCGGCAGCGCCGATCCTCGCCCTGTCGCTCAGGCGGTAGACCGCCCCGAGGTCGAGCGCGTAAGACGATGCGCCGTCGTTCCCGAGAGAACTCGAGACGAACTTGATGTCCCCGCCAACGCCGAGGTTAGGGCGAAGCTGCCTGCCGTAGCCAACGACGCCCGCGAAGTCGCCCGCCTCGAAGGAACCCTCACCCGTGTTGTCCCAGGAGACCGAGCCCTGCTCGAGCGCGACGCCGACGAAACCGTCGACTCCCAGCGGCTGGGCGTAGCTCGCGTACTGGTAGGACGCGTCCGAGAACCACGAGACGTGCGAGAGGGTCAGCACAGGGCCTTCCACGCGCGTGAGCCCCGCCGGGTTCCAGTGCAGGGCGGTCCCGTCGTCGGCGACGGAGGCGTACGCGCCCCCCATGCCCGCGGCCCTGGCGCCCACGCCGACTCCGAGGAACTGCGTTCCGGATGTCCCCTGCGCGGCCGACGAGGCGGGCAGGAACGCCACCAGGACTACCGCCAGTGCTGCAAGTGTCTTCGACGCCATTGCATGTCCTCCCGGATGACGCGCTATTTGATGACGGCGACCTTGCGTATCGCCTCGTCGCCGCCAGTCTGGATCCTCAGGAAGTAGACTCCGCTCGCCACCGTCTCACCGGAGTCATTGTCGCCGTACCAGCTGTAGTACGAGGAGCCGTCGCCCTCTATGGTCCGGACGAGCGTTCCCGCCATGTTGTAGATCTCGATCGTGACCTCGCCTTCGTAAGAACCGAGGCCGATGCGCACCCTGGCGCCCTGGAGCGGTTCGAATGCGTTCGCGCTGACGGACAGCCCGTCGGGGCCTTCCGCCGTGGAAGCCACCACGTCGAGCGTCACCGTAGTGTCGGAGACGGACCTCTCGAAAGCGTCCACGGCGGTCACGACCACCTCCGCGCCGTAGACCGGAACCAGGTCGCTGAAGGTCGATATGGTGTAGGTGATCTCGTAGCGATTGCCGGTCGTCTCGGAGACCGACACGTCCTCCGGGTCGAACTCGCTGTCGACCGCGCCGAAGTCAGCGGTAACGTCGTACCCGCTGTCGTCCCACTTCGAGGTCAGCGTGATGGTCTCGCCCGGCGAGAAGGTGTCCTCGCCACCGCCCACGGTCGTCGACTGGTGCGACGGTGGCGCGACGTCGAAAACGACGTCGACCGACAGCTCCGGGACAGAGGTGGACGGGCCGTTCGTGTGCCCCTCTCCGTCTGCGGTCGGCGTCCCATCGTGAGCGCGCACGAGGACCGTGAGCGTCGAGTCCAGCGAATCCGGCACGCACGCGGTGCAGGCGACCGCAGCCGACCACGTCACCGAGTCGCGCCGCCCGAAGGCCGCGTCCATCCACTGTTCACCGTCCAGAGAATATTCGACCGCCACTACGCCGGCCCGGTCGTAGGCCCATCCCGTTATCCCGGCGTCCGGCGTCGCGACGCGAACGACCTCCTCCAGCGAATCCGGGAAGTCCACACCCAGCGTCGGAGGAGCGGTATCGAGGTCCACCAGCGCCCCCATCACCGACGAGTTTCCGGCTGCGTCGCGCGTCTGAGCCTCGAGGAAGTAGAGCCCGTCGGCGGCGGGGGCTCCTTCGTCGTCCGCCCCGTCCCAGAAGACCACTGCCGAGCCCACGCCACTGGCGGAGTAGATGAGACGCACCGTCTCGTCCTCCGAATCGAAGGCCGTTACGAGCACCTGGTCGGAGGGCTCGCTCACGCCGGCCTCGAACGACACGACCAGGCTGTCGCCGACCCCGTCGCCGTCCGGGGAGAAGCGGCTCGGCGCCACCTCGAACCCCGTGAGCGGGGGCGCCACGGTGTCCACGACAAAGGGGCAGTCGACCTCCGCGAACGGCCCGGTCTGGGGTATCGCTTTGATGAGGAAGCGGTACTCCCCGTCCGGAACAAGCCACGGCACGTCGAGTGTGTCCCTCCAGTAGCCGTCCCACCAGTGCTTGTGCTCCCCGGCGTCCTCCCAGCCGGTCCAGAACGTCCAGAACGGCTCTCCGAGGGAGTCCGCCACCGTAACGACCGTGGCGGCCATCTCAGACAGAGAGTAATGGACGGCCGTCGAGTCGAAGACACCGTCGGCGTTGGGCGAGAACGGGTTGGGGATGACCCCGACGTCGCAGACGAGGTCTCCGGAGGCCGTCGCGGCCAGCGCGCACACAAGCACGAGCGCCACGGCCGCCGGCCGTGACCTAGTCGTTCCGGACATCCTGCCTCTCCTTGTTCCGCGACCGTCGCGGAGGGCTAAACTGCGCATTTTGCCAGAGGATACAACGCCTCGACGCTGTGGTGTCAAGCGGAATCGGCCTCCTCCGGAGCTCCCGGCCGCTCTGGCGGCCGTCAGAAGTGGAGGAGCACTGACAGCAGGTGACGGGGACCGCCGCCCTCCCGCAAGAGCACCGTGTAGTTGATGACGAACGAGTCCGCTCCGGGAGTGACGCGCCCCCGGGGGCACACGCCCGAGGGTATGGACCCGACGCCCAGAGTTAGGACGTTGGTCCGGCCCTCATCTTCACGGTATGCCCCGGCCCTGAGCGCGCCCCGCCCCCAGAGATTCAGCTCCGCCCCCACGCGCGGCTCCAGCGAGGTCGCCGGGTGGCGCTCGGCGAGGTCTCGCAGGTCGAAGGCCAGTATTAGGCTGTCGAGGGGTCTCCACGCGACGCCGGCGTTCATCGTGCGGGCTCCGAGACCCTCCACGGCCAGGCGGTAGTGGTCGAAGTCGGAGGGAAGGTCGATGTAGGTCAGACCGACCGAGACGTAGTCGTTCGGGCGAAGGAGCGCCCCGTAGGCGCGACCTGTGCCGTTGACGCGGTCGCCTGGCACTCCTCCGTCCCAGCCGGAAAGGACGATCTCGCTGGCCCCGATCCGCACGCTGGGCGCCAGCTGGAAGGCGAATGCTACGGTTGTGTAGTACGCGCCGAGGAGGTCACCGGCGTCGGCCAGCCCCTGTGAGGCCGACAGGCCCTCCGGGTCGAGGTGTTCCTCGAGCATAAGCGCCCCGACCGCGACGCCGCCCGCCCTGAAGGAAGCCGACTTGACGACGCCCGCGAGCGCCACCGACAGCTTCTCGATGCCCGGGAGCGACGCGAAGGGCTCGGACTCGGCGCCGCTCAGAAGGCCGGTCTCGCGCAGGATGACGGGCGCGCCGAGTATGTTCGCGTGCGCCCGGAACGCGGTGTTCGAACCGCACAGCGGTGGCACGAAGCCGGCGGGATTCCAGGCCATGGCCGCCACCTCGTCGTCCACCGCCATGAACGCTCCGCCCATTCCCATCGGACGGGGCGACACCGTGCTGACGCTCCCGACAGCGAACGCGCCCGGCGACAGCCCGACCAGCGCCGAGAAGGCCAGACAGAGCGTCATCGCCCGGCGACCGGGCGGTCTCGAGGACCGCGCCCGGCGCGGCCGGGCGGAGCGTGAAGCACTGAGTGATTCCCTCTCTGAGACTCTCATGTCCTTCGCAGTATATCACCGGCCCTGCCGCCCCGGCAACACGGGCGGCGCACGGAAGGGAGCACGGACGCCCGGGAGCCCCGGCGGACGGGCCTTTTGACGTTGACAGGGCCCGCGGAGGCCTGCTACCGTTCGAGCAGAGCGAAGTGGACTCCGAACACAGGGAAGGTGGACACTGCTATGAAGAAGATCACGGGCCTCGTCCTGGTGCTGGTCCTGACCGTGTCGCTCGCGGCGGTCGCCGCGGGACCGACCGACACGACCCCGCCGACGACCACGGGCACAGCCGCGACCGTCAGAAGCGGGTTCGCGGGCAAGAGCGAGACCACGATCACCGGTCTCGTGGTCAGTGAGGACGGCCAGCCGCTCCTCGACGTCAACGTCAAGCTCTACATGGGCGGGCTTCTGGTGACCGAGCAGCTGACGTCTTCGGACGGCAGCTTCGAGTTCACCCAGCTGATCGACTACGGGAACGACGTCACGATCGACCTCTGGTTCGTTCCTCCGTCGGACGAACTGGTCATCGAGAATGTCATCCTCAAGGAGAGCTCTTCGGCGCTGCAGAACGGCCTCTACAGCAAATGCGCGCAGCGGACCAGGCTCGACCCCCTTACCGACGTCGTCGTCAAGCTGTACTCGCTCGAGTCGCGACTGGCGATGCTCAAGCGAAGGGGCTGCATGGGATAGTCGACCGGCAGCGGCCGAACGTGGACGAGAAGTAGAACGCCGGGACCGTCTGGTCCCGGCGTTCCAACGTACCCGAGGCGCCGCCGGACCTGCCCGGCCGCCGGCGCTACCCTGAGTGGATGCCCATCCCCTCCACGGCCTCGGCAGCCTCCATGACGCACTCTGAGAGCGTCGGGTGCGCGTGGATCATGGACGCCAACCGGTCGAAGCCGAGCTCTGTCTCGACCGCCAGAGCGATCTCGTGGACCAGGTCGGACGCGTGCGGCCCGACGACCACGCCGCCGACGACCGTTCCCGTCGCCGCGTCGCACAGCACCTTGACGAACCCCCCGGCGGCCCCTTCCGCCAGAGCCTTGCCCGAGGCCGCGAACGAAAACCGCCCCGAGTCGAGTTTCAAGCCCTTCTCCCCCGCCTCCGCTTCCGTCATGCCGACGCTCGCGACAACTGGATTCGTGAACGTGCACCTCGGCACTGTGCGGTAGTCCATCTCCAGATCGACGCCGGCCGCGTTGGACGCCGCGACGATGCCCTCGCGGGACGCGACGTGCGCGAGCAACCACCCGCCGACCAGGTCGCCGATCGCGTAGGTTCCCGCTCGTGAGGTCTCCATCCGCGAGTCGACCGCCACCGCGGCTCCGTCGAGCTCGATCCCGGCCTCCTCGATCCAGGCCTCGGCCGAGTTGGGACGGCGACCCATTGCGAGAAGCACGCGTCCCACCCGGACGGTCTCGCCGTCCGACAGCGCCGTCGCCGCCTCATCGCCGTCGATCTCTATGGACTCCACCCTTGTACCGGTGCGCACGTCGACGCCCTGCTTCTTCATAGCGGCCTTGACGAGCCTCACCGCGGAGGTGTCCTCGCCCGGCATTATCTCGGGGAGCATCTCGACCAGCGTCACTCCCACCCCCAGCGCGGCGTAGAAACCGGCGAACTCGCACCCGACCGCGCCCGCCCCGATGATGAGCACGTTCGGCGGAAGCTCGGGTGTGGCCAGCGCCTCACGGGTCGTCATCACTACGCGGCCGTCGAACGGGAACGCTCCGGGCACGATCGCGGTCGACCCCGTTGCCAGGATCACGCGCTCGCTCTGTACGTCCACGCGCCCACCTTCGCCTTCCACGGCCAGGAGTCCCTCGCCGACGATGGCGCCCTCTCCCTCGAACACCGCGACCTGTCTCCTCTTCAGAAGCATCGCGACGCCGCCCCTGAGCCGCTCTACGATCCGCTCCTTGCGCTCGAACATCGCGGGAACGTCGGCCTCGACACCGGCGACGCGCACGCCGAACTCCTCCGCCCGCCTTGCGGCCGTGAGCGCGGCCGCGCTGGCGAGGAGCGCCTTGGTCGGTATGCACCCGCGGTTGAGGCACACTCCTCCCAGATCCTCCCTCTCAACCAGCGCTACGCTGAGTCCCAGCTGGGCCGCCCTTATCGCCGCGACGTAGCCTCCGGGGCCGCCGCCGACGACCGTCAGGTCGAATCGCTCCGCCATGTCTTCCTCCGCTGTTGCCGGAGGGTCGCCCGCCGGCGACTCCCCCTCGTATGCCGGTCCTCAAGACGAGCCTATGCGCGACGACGGACGGGTGTCAAGCGGGACGCCCGGAGTCGCTGCGAAGCAAGCCGCTCGTTGACCCGTCCATCGCCATGTGGTACAGGGGATAGACGTTGGGGTTGCATGGCTCGCCCCGCCCGCCGCGCCGCGTGAGGCTCAGGCGGTCGGGCGAACGGAGAAGAGCAGCGAACATGTCCACGATAGTCCAGAAATACGGGGGCACGTCCATCGAGGGGCGCGAGCGCGTCCTGGCCGTCGCGAAGCGCGTGGCCGCCCTTCGGGAGAGCGGCTACGACGTCGTGGTCGTCGTGTCAGCGCCCGGATGCACGACCGACTCCCTCCTGGAGAGCGCGTTGGCCCTGTCGCCGGAACCGGCTCAGCGCGAGCTGGACATGCTCATGACCGCGGGCGAACGCACATCCATGGCGCTCCTGTCGATCGCCCTGAACTCGATCGGCTGTCCCGCTGTGTCGTTCACAGGATCCCAGGTGGGCATCATTACGGACACGGCGCACACGAACGCCCGGATACTCGAGGTCCGACCCGGAAGACTGGTCGGCGAGCTGGAAGCCGGGAACGTCGTGGTGGTGGGCGGCTTCCAGGGCGTCAGCACGGCGAAGGACGTGACCACCCTCGGTCGCGGAGGATCCGACACGACCGCCGTGGCGCTTGCCGCAGCGCTCGGGGCAGAACGCTGCGAGATATTGACGGACGTAGACGGCGTATACACGGCCGACCCCAACTCGGTCCCAGAGGCCAGGAAGATCGACGAGCTCTCTTTCGAGGACATGTGCGAGCTCGCGAGGTTCGGCGCGACGGTGCTCAAGGAGGAGGCGGTCCGCTTCGCCGAGAGGAACGGCATCGCGCTCCACGTCGGCAAGAGCGATTCGAGCGCCGCCGGGACCATAGTCCTGGACGAACCGGCGCCGGCGGAACACGCCGTGACGGGGCTCTCACTACTGGAGAACGTAGAACTGGTCACCTGGAGAGACCTTGGCGGGACGCGCGCCACCGCGCGCATAGCAGAGGCTCTTCGGGAGGCGTCAGGTCACCTGAAGCTCTTCTCGGCCCGGGACGACACGGCGTTCGCCGCGGTCGACACGGTCGGGATGAGCGGGCTGCTGGAACGAAGCGCCGGAGATGTAGGTGTGAACGTGTCGGTGAGACGAGCAAACCTCATCTGCGCCGCCGGCCGGGACGCCGGTTCGGCGGAGGTGGCCGCGATCGCGGCCGGCGCCGTAGAGGACGCCGGCGAGCGGCTGCTGGCGCTGGCGTCTGGAAGCCGTTCCACCGTCCTGGCAGTGGGACCGGAGCGCTCGCGGGCTGTGCTCCGGAAGCTGCACGGGCGCCTCTTCACCGACGAGCCGCTTCCCTCCCCTTGATGTAGAGCCCCCTGACGCCGATGTCGCGTATTCTGTCCGGGGCGACCTCGAACGGATCCTCCTCGAGCACCGTGAAGCTCGCGTCCTTACCGACCTCCAGCGTCCCGCGGCTCGACTCGTCGAACGACAGCCTGGCCGCTCCGCTCGTGAAGAGCCCCACGGCGTCGTAGACCGACACGCGCTCGGCCTCGTTCGGCCGGTTGACCGCCGAGTGTATGCCCAACCTCGAGTCCATGCTGGTCACGTAGGAGTCCGAGCCTCCGGCGAGCGGAATGCCCGCCTCGAGCATGGTCCTGTGAGGGTTCGTTCGCAGCGCGCGCTCGGGACCGAGTCTCTTCTCGATCATCCCCCCCGGCCCGCCCCAGAGGAACTCGAACGTCGGCTGCACGCAGGGCGAGACCCCTAGCTCCGCTATCTCCGCGATGTGCCGCTCGCTCGGTAGCTCGCAGTGTTCGATGCGATGCCTCAGCTGGCCGGCCCGGTCGCCGCAGGCCTCCCGGTAGCAGCGCAGCGCCTGATCGATGGCGCGCTCGCCGAGAGCGTGCACCGAGACCTGCATCCCCCGCTCCGATGCCTCGCGGAAGAACGACGTCAGGTGCTCGTCCTCGTAGTAGAGCACGCCCGTGCCCTCGCGGTCCGCGTAGGGTTCTGCGAGCGCCGCGGTGCCGGAGCTGAACGAGCCGTCCAGAAGAAGACACCCGCCGATGCGCGGGAGCCCCAGTTCCGCCACGCGTTCTACGTCCTCCATCTGCGAGTACACGACCGTCTCCATGGGCAGCGATTCCCGCACCTCGAGCAGGAGCTCGACGTCCCTGTTCGACGGCTCCATGCTTCCGGCCAGCGCGTGGACGACGCCTATGCCCCTGCTCACGGCGAGAGCCGCCGCGCGTTCGAAGCAGTCGATGCGCTCCTCGCGCGTGAGGTAGCCCTCCACCTTGCGGATGGCGAACGTGTACGCCTGCGCGCGCACCGTTCCCGTCACTCCGCCGCCGCCGTCCCTTTCGACGCCGGGCGTGTCCTCGGGCATGCCAAGCAGGTCCCACGCCGCAGTGTTCATTACGCCGGAGTGCCCGTCGCGTCTCTTGAAGAAGATGGGGAGCGTCGAGGACAGGCCGTCCATCTCTGCCAGTGTCGGATAGCGCCCGTCGTGCAGAAGGTCGGGGTCGAACGAGTGGCCGCGGAGGATGCGACCCCGGCAGCCGGCCACGCCTTCGTCGAGGAGCGACAGCACGTCCGCGAAGCGTTCCGCCCTGCCGAGATCCACGTCGATCTCCATGAGCCCCGTCTGCAGGAAGTGCACGTGGCAGTCGTGCAGCATGGGGATGATCGTGCACGGGCGCATGTCGACCACGGGCGGGTCGCCCGACAGGTCGGTCGGCACATCACCCGGTCCCGCCGCCTCTATTCGGCCGTCGTCCACGAGCATCCAATCCAGCACCCGCCCGGGCTCGCTCATCGGATGGATGCGGGCCCTCACAACGTACCGCTCGCCGGCCATTCTCACCTCCACCGCCTTCCGCCGCGCGGAGCCGAGTCCGCCCGCTCCTCATTCTAGATACGGCTCACCTCGTGCAGCACGAACTCGCCGAAGCCGTCCCTGTCCACGAAAACATACTTGGTGTGCTCGCCGTAATAGTACCAGATCTCCCAGGCGTTCAGCATCTGGCCGACGGGCTGCGAGTCGACCTCGTCGGGCTCGCCGTTCTGGATGTAGACGCGCCCCATGTCGGTCTGCCACCCCTCGACCACCGACCTGAACTCAGAGTTCGCGTACCCTAGCCTCCGTAGAAACTCCGTCTTGAACTCGTTTATCGCCGTAGACGGGTCCGGGTCTCGGTTCTCCCAGAACTCGTCCCAGAGAGGCTCACGCTCCTCTGGAGGGACGCTGGTGAGCAGTTCCATCTCCTCTCGCGTCGCGACGTAGCTGATCTGGGCCAGCATCTTCTCCTCGTCCTCGCCCCAGCTCAGCGGCGACGTCACGACCCGGAACCGCGCGCGGACCGTCCTGTCGTCGCCGTTCGGAAGGGGTTTCGCGGTCACCTCGAGGATGTGGTACCCGACCTCCAGCTCCAGCGCATCGAACACCCGTACGTGCTCGGTCAGAAGCGCCGTCTGAACGACCGTGTCGAGCCGCGCCTGCTTGATGACGCCACGGTGGTCCTTCACTCGGAGGTCGAGCTCGTACCGCGTTTCCGAAACCCCGTAGACCGGAACGCGCACACGCACGTCAGGGTTGTCCTCCCCGTAGACCCGACCGGGGTTGAACCTGGGCTCGCCGCCCTCCGGGTCGTCCGACTCGAACATGACCGTGCCGAGAGTCAGCTCGCCCTCCCTCATCTCCTCGACTCGGATGCGCCGCTCCACGCGTCCGACCGCCCGCGTGTCGACGCTCCCGATCTCGACCTTGACCGTGTAGTCGCCCGGGGGCACCGAGAACTCGAAGGCCTCTTCCCCGGCGGGCCGGCGGTCGTTCGTCGACTCGTAGTCCGGGACCTCGACGGTGCGCCGCCACGTGTCACCGGTCACCTGGCGCCCGTCCCGGTAGACGACGACCGTGACCTCGTAGCGCGCGCGGTAGCCCTGGTCGTGCCGCAGGAAGTGCAGCGCGTCGTGAGTCACCGAGTAGTTGACTCGTATGGCTCCTGCCGAGTCCGCCGATGGAACCGCCGATACGTCCACGACGAAGCGCAGTCCGCCGGCGCTGGGCGGCGTGCCGTAGTCGACCGGAGCGCAGAGCGCCGCCGGTACCAGCGTCGCGACGGAGATCGCGGCAAGAAGCTGAACGGCGAGCAGTCTGGTGAAGAGCGTTCGGAGTCCGAGTGATGTCATTCGTACCTCAGCGCGACTATGGGATCGAGCTTGGCGGCCTTCGAGGCCGGGTAGAATCCGAAGAACACCCCCACTGTAACCGAAACGCCCAGAGCAAGGAAGACCGACCACAGCTCGACGCTCGCCGGCATCGGGGTCGACGCCGCCACGAGCTTCGCCAGCCCGAACGCGGCCGCGAGCCCCAGTAGCCCCCCCAGCCCGGAGAGCACGGCGGACTCCACGAGGAACTGGGTCAGCACGTCCCGCGAGCGCGCGCCCACGGCCTTCCGTATGCCGATCTCGCGCGTCCGCTCGGTCACCGAGACCATCATGATGTTCATGATCCCGACTCCACCGACGATCAGCGCGATCGCCGAAATGCCGATCATGACGATCCAGGTGACGTTGGTCAGGTTCTCGTACATCTCGACCAGCTGGTCCTGAGTGATGATCTCGAAGTTGTCGTCGTCGCCGGACCGGAGCCCGCGCCTGTTCCTCAGCACGAGCGTCACCTGCTCCATGGCGCCGTCGATCGTCTCCGAACTGGTCGCCTTCACGGCGAGCCGCGTGGTCAACCGCTCCCCGAAGAGCTTGCTGACCGTCTTGTAGGGGACTATGACGTAGTTGTCCAGGTCCTGACCGAAGAGCTGACCCATCGGTTCCATCACACCGACCACCCGGAAGCGGCGGTTGCCCACCAGGACCTTCTTCCCTATGGGGTCCTCGCCGGGGAACAAATGCTCGGCCACGGGAGCTCCGAGTACGACGACCTGTCGCTTCCTGTCGGCCTCCGGCCACGCGAAGAACCGGCCGTCACCGACGTCGCTGTCGGCGACGTACTGGTACTCGGGGGTCACGCCCATCACCGCGATCGAGCGAGTTGACTCGGACCCCCGCTTGATCTTTCGGAGCACGAACGTCTGCGGCGATACGGCCTCGACGTCGGGACAGAGCTCGGCGACGGCGTCGGCGTCGTCGTAGCTGAAGTCTGGTCGGCGTATGTACTCGAGGTACTGTTCGTAGTTGACGTTCCCGGCGGGCATCTTCGTCACCGTGAACGTGTTGGTCCCCATCGACCGAAAGAGATCGAGCACGCTCTCGTTGATGCCCGAGATCAACGCGACCATCGCCACCACGTTCATCACGCCGATCATGATCCCCAGCGCCGTCAGTATCGCTCGGACCTTGTTGGCGCGGATCGCCTTGAACGCCGCGATGACGCTCTCCAGAAAGCGGTTCGAGGGGACGCCGGCCGTTCTTCCGCGGCCGGACGCGTCGCCACCGGGGCTCATCGCTTTGACCGCTGACCTCGTCATTCGTACCTCAGAGCTTCTATCGGGATGAGGCGGCTTGCTCGGAGCGCCGGGTAGAAACCGAACGCCAGGCCCGTGACGACGGCGAAGGCGGCCGCGAGGGCGATGGCCACCGGCGTGACCGCCGCCGGGAGCGGCGTCGCGGCCTTCACCAGAAGCGCGATGCCGGTCCCGCCAAGGATGCCCACCACTCCTCCGAGACCCGTGAGTATGATGGACTCCACGAGGAACTGCGAGGAGATGTCTGCTCTCTTCGCCCCGATGGCCTTCCTTACCCCGATCTCGCGAGTGCGCTCCGCCACCGACACGAGCATCACGTTCATGACGCCTATCCCTCCCACCAGGAGGGCGAGCGCGACGATGCCGGTCATGGCGAAGTAGAGGACACCCGTCAGGCTGTTGTACGCTGACATCAGGTCGTCCTGAGTGTTGATGGCGAAGTCGTCCGCGGCGCCGCGCGGGACGCCGCGCCGGATGCGCATCAGCTGCCGTATGTCGTCTATCGTCCTCTCGATGGGCACGCCTTCCGCCGGCGAGCAGTCGATGACGACCGACCGGCGCTTGCCGAAGGCCTTCTCGAACGATGAGATCGGTATGAGCACGAGGTCGTCCATGCTCTCACCGAAGAGACTCCCCTTCGACTCGAGGACGCCGACGACGGTGAACCGCTTCCCGCCGACGCGGACGTCCTTCTCGAGCGGGTCCCGCACGGGGAAGAGCTCCTCGGCCACCGCGGCGCCCAGGACCACGGACTGCCTGCGTCGGTCGACATCGAGGTCCGTGATGAAACGGCCCGACTCAACGGCGAAGTTGTCGATGGTCTCGTACTCGGCCGTCGTACCGGTCACGAGCGTGTAGCGCACCGACCGACCCTCGTGCGCGATGTGGCGCCGCGTGTGGATGTTCGGCGCCATCATGCCGACGCTCGAGAGACGGCCCACGGCCTCCGCGTCGGCTCTCGTGATGAGCTTGCGGTCCTGGTATTCCTCCGAGTCTCCCATCTGCACCCACGGGTAGCGACTTACCGAGATGATGTCGGTGCCGACGGACTGGAACTGCGCCGCCACGCTGCTGTTGAGCCCGGCGATCAGGGCCATCACGGCGACTAGCGCGCCCGTCCCGATGACCACGCCCAGCATCGTAAGCGCGGAGCGCATCTTGTGGGACCTGAGCGTCCTCACCGCGCTCAGGAGCGTCTCTCGGAATTCCATGCGATCCCCGGCCGGGCTCCCGGGCCCGGCCCCGACGGCCCAGTGCTAGCTCAGCGCGTCACTCGCGATCCGTCCGTCCAGGAGCTTGACGATCCGCGCGGCGTGCTCGGCGATGTACTGCTCGTGAGTAACCAGGATGATCGTGTTGCCCGCGTTGTTCAGATCACGGAATATCTGCATGATCTCCTCGCCGGTCGACGAGTCCAGGTTGCCCGTCGGCTCGTCGGCGAGGATGATGGAAGGCCTGTTGATCAACGCGCGAGCGATGGCAACGCGCTGGCGCTGTCCACCCGAGAGCTCGTTCGGCCTGTGGTGCGCGCGTTCCTTCAGTCCGACGGCCTCGATCGTCTCCCAGACGCGCTCGGCGCGCTCGCTGCGCGGCGACCTTCCGTAGATCAGCGGCAGCTCCACGTTCTGGAACGCCGTCATCCTCGGCAGCAGGTTGAACGTCTGGAAGACGAAGCCGATCTCCGCGCTGCGGATCTCGGCCAGCTCGTCGTCGTCCAGCGTGGCGACCTCCGTGTCCTTCAGTCTGTACGAACCCTCGGAGGGCGTGTCGAGACAGCCCACGATGTTCATCAGGGTCGACTTCCCGGAGCCCGATGGGCCCATGATCGCGAGGTACTCGTTCTCCTTGACGCTGAGATCGATGTCGCGGAGAGCGTGTACCTGCTGGGTGCCGACCTCGTAGATCTTTGCGATGTCGTGCAGTTCGATCAGCACCCGCTATTCCTCCGCCTCTTCGTCGGACGTCTCTTCTTCTAACTTGAGGTCCTCGCCGACCTTGAGCTTGCGCAGAACCTTGTAGGGACCCGAGACGAGCTTCTGCCCCTCCTCGAGATCGCCGGTCACCTCGATCGAGAGCTCGTCCGCGATGCCGGTGGTCACGGGCACGAACTGCGCCTGGTCGTTCTCGTCCACCACGAAGACTCCCTCGATCTCGGTCTCTTCCTCCCGCTCGCTCCGCTTCCTCTTCGGCTTGTCCTCCTCGTCCTTCTCCTCGTCGCCCGCGCGCTCTGCGAGCTCGGCCTCCGTGCGGGAGACGATCGCCTGGATCGGCACGTTCAGCGCGTCCACGTGCTCGGCCGTGACGATCTCGACCGTTGCGGACATGCCCGGCCTGAGCGCCTCGTGCGTGTCGGTCACGAGCACGGTCACGAGGAAGTTCGTCACCTCCTCCTGCGTGCCCGCCATGCTGGTGATGCCGGAGTTGCCGACCTCGGTCACAACTCCCGCCAGCAGCGTGTCCGTCAGAGCCTCGATCTCGATCTCGGCGTCCTGACCTATCTCGACGTCGACTATGTCCGTCTCATCGATCTCCACCTCGACCTCCATGCTGGCGAGGTCGGAGATGGTCATGATGACGGTCCCGGGGGCGTTCATTGTGCCCGTTACAACGTTCTCACCCTCCTCGACGTTGAGGCGAGTGACCACGCCGTCCATCGGCGAGTAGAACTCCGTCTTGTCCAGCTGGTCACTTACCGCGGCGAGCGCGGCCTCGGCCTCCGCGCACGACTGCCTGGCCGAGATGGTCATGGCCTCGATGTCGTCGCGCTCCTTCTCAGAGATGTGGTTGAGCTCGAACTGAGCCAGCGCGTCGGAGAGACTGCGCTCGGCGGTCGCGCACTCGGCCCTTGTCCGCGACACGCGAGCCTTCGCCTGCTCGACCTGAGAGCGGTAGTATATGTCGTCCAGCCTGAGAAGGAACTGGCCCCTCTCAACGACGTCGCCCTCGTCCACGGCCAGCTCCGTTATGCGTCCCATGACCGTGGAGCTGATCTGGACCTTGGTCTCGGCCCGCACCCTTCCCGGACCTGAGACCTTGGCGACGAGAGTGCCTCGCTCAACCTCGTCGACCGTGACGTCGGTCCTGTCCTTTCTGTCGATCCCGAGGTTGCCGATCACGGCGGCCGCCACTACGACGAGCCCTATGACCGCGATCAGGATGTTCCTCCTCTTCTTGACCATGAGAGCTTCCCCCTCGATCGCTCCCGCGGGCTAGAGCCCGAGCGCCAGTTTGAGTTCGGCCTTAGCTGTCTCGTAGTCGTAACGCGCGTTGACCAGGTCGGCGCGCGCACGGGAGTAGGCTACGCGAGCGTCGATGAGCTCGAGCATGCTCGCCGCCCGAAGCCGGAACCTCTCCTCCGAGACCCTGAGGTCCTCCTCTGCCTGAAGGACCGCGTCCTCCGCGACAGCGACGCTCCGCCTGCCCTCTTCCACCGAGAGCCGCGCGCTCTCGATCTCGTAGGCGGCGTTGAGCCTGGCGTTCCTCAGAGAGACCTCGTAGGAACGCAGCTGCGACTTGCCCTTGTCGATGTTGGCCTTGGTCGACAGCCCGTTGAAGATCGGCACCGAGAGACTGAGGTTGACCGACCTGGTGTACTCGTCGGTCGCGTCCTCGAACACGTCACCTACGTCCTCTCCTCCGCGCGAGTAGCTGACCGAGGCGCTCAGGTCGGGCCACCGCCCGGCCTTCGCGGCCAGAAGCGACCGCCTTGCGGCCACCACCGTCTGCTCCCACGCCTGAATGTCCGGCCTCGACGTGATGCTCTCTTCCAGGTCGAAGTCGGTGATCTCCTCCTCAGCCTGGTCCTCGGGCGGGTCGACGGCCTCGAGGTCGGTCGTAACGTCGATGCCCAGCGTCAGTGCGAGAGCGGCCCTTGCGATCTCGGCCGACTTCTCGGCGGCGATAAGGGCGAGTTCGGACTCTCCCACCTGCACCTGCGCCTTGAGCAGGTCTGACCTCGACGCGGAACCCAGATCGAAGAGACTCTGCGTCTTCCGAAGCTGCTCGCGCGCGAGTTCGACCGCTTCGTCCTGCACGTCGCGCAGCCGCGCCGCGCGAAGGAGCCCGTAGTAGGCGCTCTTCGTGTCGAACACGGTCTGGCGGCGGGTCGCCTCGAGCGAGAGCTCGGTCGCCGTCCTGCTTCGGCTTGCCCCCGCTATCGTCGCGAAGGTCGAGCCGTCGAGCAGGGTCTGCGAGAGCGAGATGCTGCCGCTGGCGCTCTCTGACTCGGTGTCGCCGTCCGGCGTCACATCGAGCGTGCCGTGCGTCGACACGCCGCCCGACACGTGCGGCAGAACGCCCGACCAGCTGGACAGGACGCTCGCCCGCGCGCCGTGAAGGTCCTCCCGCGCCCTCGCGAGCGTCGTGTTCTCGATCAGGGCGATTTCTACGCACTCTTCGAGCGTGTAGACCCGCGCCGCCGCCGGAGCGACCAGAGCCAGCAAGACCACGCACGCGAGGACGACCGCGGCAGTCCTGCGCGCCGCTTCTCTCCTCATGCTACATGCCTGCACCCATACCTCCCGGTGAGAATACCGTCACTACTATCAGTATCAGCCACATGACCGCGATGGCGATGGTGGCCTTTCCACGCGACGTACGATAGGCGATGGCCAGTCCGATGAGCATGACCACCATCCACCAGATAGTGAAGATGTCGAAAGAGGACAGCAGCTTGAACAGCTTGTCCGAAGGCTCGAGGCTCGGGATGAGGAGCGTCGGACTCGTCTCGACGACCATCGAGTTCCTGACGATCATCAAAGGCAGCTTGACGAGGCTACCGAGTGTCGAGATCAGCAGAGCCCACGAGACAACGGCCCTCGAGTGTCTGAATAGACCCTTGCCGCCGACCATCTTCATGAGAAGGTGGGCGATGCCCGCCGTCACGAACACTATGAGGAACGTGCCCACGACCACTCCGACAAGCGACATAGGCACCATCATCGCCCCGGATATGGAGATGGCCTGTTCGGCGTCTGCGGCGGTGCCGCCTCTCTCGATGACGGCCTCGCGTATGGCGTCCGCCTGCATGGGCGCGATGAACGTCGGAACGGTGTACAGCGTGATGCCGATCGTGATCACAATGGCGATGACGATGGGCAGCCACCACTTGGACGCGTCCTTCGTCCGTCCGGGCTCCGTCGGGTGGGGCCGCGTCACGCTTTCCGCTATGGCCTGGAACGTGCCCGACGGGTCAAGGAAGACACCCGTTATCCAGCTGCCCACACCACTGCTCGCGCTCTCCGGCTGCACGGGCTCGGGACTGCCCGCGACCCGGCTCCCATTGGCTTCCGACATTGTCGGTCCCCTTTCTGGCTCGTGACACTGCCCACTGCGCTCTCTCCCGCGCTTCCTCTCTCAATACCCGCGAGGTTGCCAGGTATTCAAACACAAAGGGCAGCGTGAAGGCCCGCGCTGCCCTTTGAGACACCTCTATCACAGCCAATGTTTAGCAGATTCGGCACAGACCCGCCACCGCCGCCCGACAGGCCCTCGAGGGGCTCAGCCCCTCAGCCTGAAGCGGACGGTCTGGAATATCTGCACCCGAACCGGCACGTCTCGTTGTCTCGCCGGCTCGAACTCCCACCGCAGGACCGCCTCGACAGCGGCCGCGTCGAGCCCCGGCACGGAGCGGACGACCTGCGCGCGCTCCACCCCCCCGGACTCGCTGACGACGACCAGCAGGCCTACCTCCCCCTCCAGCTCGGCCTGCCTCGCCAGGTCGGGGTAGCTCGGCTCGACCCGGTGGACCAGTACCGGCGGGACGTCGAACGACCTGAACGTGTCGCGCCGGACCTTCTCACCAAAGAGCGGGACGGGATTCACGAGGTCCTCGTGGACGAACCCGTCGATCGTCTCTTCTGCATCGCCGTCGTCGACGGGCTCGAACTCCCGCACGACCGGCGGTTTCCTGACCTCCTCCAGCCTCGGCGGAGGCTCGATTACGAACTCGACCGGCCTGAGCGGCGGCGGACCCTCTTCGGCCATGCTGTACGGCTCGAAGGTCATGTCCGGCACCGCCACGAACGCCACCGCGTGGACCAGGATCGCTATAGCCACAGCCGTCCTGAGGGTCCGCGGGTGAGCGTCGTGCAGCGCCTGCTCGGCGGTAGCACACGGGCTCATGGCGTGTCCCCTTCGCCCGGTAGGAGTGGTGACCCACGCAGGTCGAGGTGTCCCGGAACCGACCGGGATGGCCACCTCAGGGGGAACGCCGGTCTCAACCGCGCCGAACTAGCCGCGCAGCTGGAATCTGATAGGCACGACGATGCGCACCGGGACCGGAATGTCCCTCTGCTTCGCCGGCCTGAACTTCCACTTGTAGACGGCCTCGATCGCCGCCTGGTTCAGCCCCTCGATCCCCTGCACCACCGTCGCCTCCACCACGTCGCCGAACTCGTTGACGCCGATCTGGACCATCACTACACCCTCGAGCTCCGCCATCCTGGCCATGTCGGGGTACTCCGGCGCGACCTGGGTGATGATCTGCGGCGGCTCGTCGAACGCCGTGAAGAACTCGGCCCTCGCCACCGGCGGGGGGAGTTCGGGCGGCGCCTCGACGTCCAGCTCGGTGGACGCGATGGTCTCCTGCGCGTCGGCGTCCTCGCTCGGCTCGATCTCCGTCGGGACCACCGGCTTCGCCTCCTCCTTCGGGGGCGGCGGGATCGAGATCTGGTCCGGGATGTTGATGGCCTCAAGCACCTGCTTCTCCCTAAGCTGATAGGGCTTGGGCTTCCATTCGGGCATCACCAGGAAAGCAAGAGCGTGCACGACTAAGGCTCCGATCACGGCGATCCGGAACGTCTTCGTGTACGAGTTCTTGAACTCCTGCTCCGCCGTCATGTGAATCGCGGTATACGGACTCATTTCACCTGCCTCTATGCAAGGCCCCCGGCCGACCGTGCGCCGGCATCAGAGCCTCTATGTTTCCACCGGCACCGTCGTGAATGAGACTCTCAACGCGCTCGCCAGCTTCAAGCGCTCCATGGCCTCGTTGACGATCCTGTAGGGCGCCTTCTCGTCCGTGTTGAACGAGACGATCAGACCCGGGTTCTCACGGATCTTAGCGAGGATCATGGGCTCGATGTCCGGCACCCCGACCACCAGATCGTCGATCGAGAGTGTCCCCCTGTTGTCGATCCATATGTGGGCGACCTTCTCCCTCGGGATCTTCTCACCCGCAGTAGACCTGGGTAGGGTGATGGCCAGACCCTGTTCCAGCTTGAATATCGTCGTCACCATGAAGAAGACGATCAGCAGGAACGCGATGTCCGCCATCGAGGACGTTGGGATCCTTGCTCCGGTGCCCGCTTTCCTCTTGAGCTCCAATTGGTTACCTCCAGCCTGCTACTCTATCTCCAGCATCTTCAGAGAGATCCTGTGCTCCCGCACGATGTTCGCGGCCGCCAGCTCGTCGTAGGCCAGAGTCACCTCGTCGAGCGCGTCGATCATACTGCCGTACGGCGCGTCCGGGTGCGTCTCGAGCGACAGGATCAGGTTGTCGTTGTCCGTGAGCCGCTGCTTGACGATGCCCCTGAGGGACGCTAGCGGCGTAGGCTCGGTGTCGACGTCCACGAAGTAGGCGCCGGTCCTTGCCGTCACGATCTGCATGACGTTGGTCCGCTTGACCTGCTGGACGTCGCCCGACTTGCTGGGCAGGATCATCGGCAGGCCGATCTCGGGGAACGTCGTGCTGACGATGAAGAAGACGAGGAGCAGGAAGGCGACGTCCGACATCGACGACTCACCGACCATGTCGGCGGAGATCCTCGATCTTCTGCTGAATTTCGCCATTCCAATACCTTCCTCGCGGGGCGATAGCTGCTGCCCGCGCCGTCTCTCCAGCCGTTTGTGTTACTCGTCCATCGACGCCAGGGTGTCGACCAGTTCGGCCGCGCTGTCCTCCATCTCGACCACGAAGCGGTCGATGCGCTGGACGAACAGGTTGTGCGCGACCTGGGTCGGGATAGCGATGACGAGACCCGACATCGTTGTGATCAGAGCCTCCGAAATACCGCTCGCGACGAGCTTCGCGCTGACCTGCTCAGCCTGAGCGATCGCCTCGAAGGCCGAGATCATACCCGAGACCGTTCCGAGGAAGCCCAGGAGAGGCGCTACGTTCGCCACCGTCGCAAGGATGATGAGTCCGCGCTCGAGGAAGGACATCTCGATGATGCCGGCGGTCTCGATCGCCTTCTCGACCGCTACCGTGCCCTTCTTCGCCTGCCTGAGGCCCGCGTGGAGGATCTGCGGGATCGGGCCGCGAGTGTTCGCGCAGATGTCAACGGCCTCGTCAAGGCGCCCCTTCTTTAGCGCGCCGACGACGCCTTCCATCAGCTTGCGCACGTCCGCCCTCGCCTTGGCGAGTGTGATCCAGCGCTCGATGATGACGGCAACACCGATGATCGAGAGGGCCAGGAGGCCCCACATGAAGTTGCCGCCCTTGTTGAAGAACTCGACCAGGCCGCTCTGAGACTGGGGCTCGGGCGCCGGCTCGACCGGCTCCTCTTCGACCGCAGCCGCCGCCATCGAGTCAACGGCCGCGGTGTCCACCATCGCCGTGTCGACGAGCGTGCTCTCGGCCATGGCGGCCATGTCGTCCGCCGCCGTCTCGTCCTGTGCCATCAGCGGACTGAGCGTGCCTGCGAACAGCAGCACGAGAAGCCCCGCCGAAACAGAAAGGAAGACTCTTCTCATTACCTTGCTTCTCCTCCCCCTGGCCGCGGTCCGTTCGTCCGGGAACGGTCGCGGATCCCAAAGTGTACTCGCCTTCGTACTACTCTCATCAATGCTTCGAACCTCGTCGTGTCTCGCACCACCTCCCGCGCTTGTCGGTCCCTGGGCCACGGCGGGGGTACACAAACACACAGCCAACCCCGCACTCCACGCGCCGCTAGAGCGCGCGGCAAGCCCGGTCGCGTCTCCTGATCGATGTTGCAGGGAGTCTACACACCGGCGACACGAGTGTCAACCGGTTTTGTCACAAGTCCAGACTAGCACAGCTGTTGCGGCCGCGCAACTCCCATGATGAGAACCCCTTTTTGTGTTGACAGCAGGCCACCCGGCGGTATAATGACTAATGAACCCCCCCATCAAAAGGTCAACCCTTCGTGGGGGGGCACGGCCATCCGGCGCCGGAGGGGCCGCGCCCGCCGCAGGCCCTGCCTGTGGCCGTAAAGTCACACCTTGAGCCCGGAGGATGCGCAACCATGATGTCGTTCAGGAGATTCGCAGCACACTCGTTCGCGGTGGCCCTCCTGCTGATCCCACTCGCGGCGATGCTCTTCCTGACCGGATGCCGTAAACAGGAGAGGATCTTCCTCGACTCCAACCTCGTCCCGGACACGCGTCTGACGAGCGCCCCGGGGCCATACAGCCAGGCCAACTACCGGGTTCACATCTACTGGGACGGGACCGACCCCGACGGCTTCGTGGTGGCGTATCATTACGCGTGGGACGACACGGTGCCGCCCTACGGCGCCGAGAGCTCGCCGTGGCAGTTCACTACGAAGGCGGACAGCCTGTTCAAGGCGCTCATCGACACGGCCGGAGAGACCAGACGTCACACCTTCTACGTCCGGGCCGTCGATAACGAGGGCAAGCTTGACCCGACGCCGGCGCGTGTTCGATTCGACGCGTGGACGGTAGTGCCCAGCATCGACTACCTCTACAGAGTTGGTGGTCCGATGGACCCGAACGCGGGCACGCCGGACCCGACGGCCAAGGACACGGTCCTCATGGGCACTCACGTCCGCTTCCTCTGGGACGGCTGGGACCCCGACGGTCTCGGGGCACCGGTGGATTTCAGCTACAGGCTCGACTCCAACCCGTTCTCAGCCTACGGCGAGAGCACCGGCGTTACGCTGCCGCCCATATCGGCCGGAACGCACTTCTTCTACGTCAAGGCCCAGGACGAGACCGGTGCAGAGAACTTCCCGGAGAACTACAAGTTCGTGATGAACTACGAGCCCGACAGTGAGATAACGTTCCCCACCGAGCCCACCGGGACGCTGACGGTCGCGGACGGAGACACCATCTGGTTCCGCTGGGTCGTGCGCGACAGGGAAGAGCTGGAGGGCATGGAGGGCGGTATCGACCAGATCTGGATCACCCTAGACGGCGACTTCCTCAAGGGCTTCACCGTCGACCCGGAGACCGGCGACTACGTGGGCCAGTGGTACTTCACATCCAGCGTGGCGCCCGCGGACTCCCACTACATCGCGAGCCGCAACTCGCCGCAGGGCGGCAACTCCGTCCATCTCTTCGAGATCTACGCAAAGGACGTCGAGGGCACGTTCGAGAGGGTCAGCGACATTGAAGAGGACAGGGAGTTCTACCGGTTCTGGTACAACTACCCGCCCGAGTCCGAGATCCTATACCCCGCCGACGGCGAGACGGTATGCCAGGACTTCGAGGTTCTCTGGGACGGAAGCGACGTCGACGGTGATGTCGCGGCCTTCCAGTACGTTCTGGACCCCGGGCAGAACGCCTACAGGGTCTGCCAGATCGACCCGGAGGACACCTGCACGAGCCAGGAGTACTTCGACGTCGAAGCGACAGGCCCCGACTCGCTGCATCCGGACAGGCCGGAGTACCACGAGTTCCGGCTCCGTGCGCAGGATGAGTCGGGATGCTGGGAAGAGAGCTGGAACACCGTAAGATTCTACGTGAAGGAATGCGAGTAGAGCGCCGGACAGCCAAACCGACGCGGCGTCCCCGGATCGGACGTCTCTCCAGGAGGAAGAACAGAAGATGACCCGGTTCAACAAGCTAGTGGTACTGCTGATGTTCGCCGCCGTCCTCGCGTCCGGCTTCGTGCTCGGCTGCAGCAAACTGGACAAGGGGAGCCGGGACCCGAACCTCCCGCCCGAGACGACACTGTCGTTCTCGCCGGACGAAGGGAGCACCGCTGGATACAGGGTGCGCATGAACTGGTTCGGATGGGACGAGGACGGTGAGATCGCGTTCTTCGAGACGGCCTGGGACAAGCCAGACTCGGTGGCGAGTTGGGCGAAGTGGATAGACACGTCCGGGCGGGCGGTCGTAAGCACGGACAGCGTCTTCATGCTGCAGGCGGCCGAAGCGTTCGATGAGCAGAACGGGTATGCCACACACGGCTTCGCGGTGAGGGCCGTGGACAACGAGGGGGCGCGTGACGCGTCTCCCGAGTCCCTCCTCTTCACCGCCTTCACGGTGCTGCCGGAGACCGAGATCACCCGCGGACCCGCGGCCGTTACCGGACCCATGGTGACGTTCGAGTGGACCGCCAGGGATCGTGACGGCGTTATCGCGGCCTACGACTACAGGCTCTTCGCATGGGGAAGCGGCGAGTGGGTCCAGGTGGCGCCCGACCCGGGGGTGGCCCAGAGCATCACGGTATCGCCCGAGGTGACCACGGTCCTGTTCGGACCGATCGCGGGACTGCACAGGTTCGAGGTCTGGGCGACCGACGACGCGGGTGCGGCGGACCAGACGCCAGCCGTCAGCCAGTTCACCGTCAATCCGGAATTGGCAGGACCCGAGCTGACGATCGTGACGAACGTCTTCGGCGTCCACACGTTCCGCGGGCCAACGTGGCCGGAGCGGTACAACACCCCGATGCCGATATTCGACGGCGAGCGCCTGCAGTTCGGCTGGCAGGCCGACGCATCCGATTACGGCGGCGAGGTCGTCGGATACCGCCACGCCTACGACGACACTTCGACGTGGCCGGCCTGGTCGATCTTCGACCGCCGCTTCACCCGTGTTCCGACCATCGGACGGCACTCGCTCTACGTCAGCGCTCTCGACAACGCGAACGTAATGACGCGCTCCAGGCTCTACTTCGACGTCATCGAGGCCAGCCTCGACGAGTACATACTCGTCGTTGACGACTACACGTGGTGGGAGAACCGGCCTCTCTGGGGCACAGACGAGGACCGCGACTCCTTCTACAACCGGCTACTGGCCGGCTACGTGAGAGACAGGTTCGAATGGGAGCCCTCCCAGCACCTGAACTCGAGCGGCAGGGCGACACCGCCTGACGTCGATGCGCTTCGAGGAGCCTCGACCGTGGTCTGGTACTGCGACATCAGCACCGAGGCCTCTGTCATAGACGACGTCTTCCATCCTTCCGAGCCCACCTACAACGCGCTCGCAGGCTACCTGCGAGTGGGAGGCAACATCATACTGTGCGGCTCAGAGGTGGGGTCGCAGGTCGCGGGCGCGCCCTATCCGTTCGAGGTCGAGGAATCCGACACCACCGACGCGGGCGTCTTCACTCGCGACTACCTGCACATAAGACTCGTCGACCACAGCGGGAACGGCGTGAATCCCAGCGCCCCGTACGCCTACGGCTATTGCCTCCATGGCAGCATTCCTACGCCGGCGGGTGAGGCCCTCGGTTTCGAGCCCGTCTACATAGACAGCGGCGACTGCTCGGGCGAGGTCGGCAAGTGGCCGTACTACTGCTCCCCGCCTCCCGCATACCCCGGGCTGCTCCACTGCGGGATCCAGACCGAGAAGGTCGAGGTCTATCAGAACTCTGCCATCGAGCTCTACGAGGCCGACTCCTATCTCAACTGGAACTTCGAAGACGAGCCGAACATCGTGCTCTACCTCTCCGGCGACAACCGTGGGAACGCCTGCTACGTGGGCTTCCCGCTCTACTACTGCCAGGAGGATCAGGTGAAGGACTTCGTCGACAAGGTCCTGGCCCTCTACGGCGAGGAGAAGGTCGACTAGCGGGCACAGTGGGCGGGAGTACAGACAACGCGAACGCACCCGGACATTCCGGGTGCGTTCCTTTTTGACGGTCGAGGATGGGTTCAGGTCAGAAGGCGGGGCTACGCCACGTCCCGCGTCTCAGCTGCCACAGAAGAGAGCAGGTCAGCGGCCACAGAAGAAAGCAGGGCCTCACCGGTCGCCCGGGAGGCCCTGCTTGATCATGATCGCAGTGTCTGCGTTCGGCTGGTCTAGCCTTCCAGCTTGACCACGTTCTCCGCCGCCGGGCCCTTCTCGCCATCGACGACGTCAAACTGCACGTGATCGCCCTCGTTCAGCGTCTTGAAGCCCTCACCGACGATGGCCGAGAAGTGCACGAACACGTCCTTGGAACCATCATCCGGCGTGATGAAGCCGAAGCCCTTGCCATCATTGAACCACTTCACAACTCCGGTCGTACTCACTTACTTCTACCCCTCTCGATACTGCCGAAGAGCACCAGGGTACGTCTCCGACACTGGTCCCGTCGGTCGCACACCCGCCGCTTCCGACGTCTGCTTCACTGGCCCGCACTTGCGGCCCGCAGGCAGTCGCCCTCCCGTGAGTGCGGGACCGTCCCGCTGCTCGCCACACCGCAAACCCCGCTCAAAAGAGAGGACCGGCTTGTGCGCCAGGTCCCCGTCAGGGTATCCAGAATGCCGAAGCACTCTCACGTGGCATACCTGCACCAGACAAAGATAGCCGTCCGGACCGCGTCTGTCAAGCTCTTAGGGAACGTTCTGGAGGCTCCTGGGGCCCTTCTGGGCCGTTTCCGGGGATGTAGCGCGGGTTTCCACGAGGTGCAGGGGGGGCGCGGGGCACTCGGGACAAAGCCGTTGCCGTCAGGGTTCCGGGGCCCTAGGGGGGCAGATCGCCCATGAGGGGCACGGAAAAGCCGCCCGGCAGCGGATGCCGGGCGGCCTCTGTCCTGCGCTTCCCGGGCCGGCTTCGACCCGGGCCTTCGTTCTCTAGAAGAAGAAGGCCACTGAGAACCTGTGCACGTGGCTGAGGTTCTCCATGTTGATGTAAGCGTAGTCGAACCGGGCGTCAGCTTCCGCGCTGCTCGGGAAGCGAACTCCCAGACCGAGCGTCAGCCCCTCTTCGTCGTATCCGAGGCGGTAGCCCGCTCGCCCGTAGGCGAAGAAGCCGCCGCGGTTGAACGTGTACTCGCCGCCTGCGTGGAACTGGTTGTCGCCGCTTCTCGGGCGCTTGTAGTCAGCCGCTATGGAGAGCCGGTGCGTGACCACGTCATAGACCCTGATGGAGGCGCCGGCACGATACACCGTGGGCATCGCATAGTCATTACCGAAGCCGGTGCCCTCACCGGTGCCGGCCCATCTGTTCGAGGGACCGATGTTCTGCACGGCCGCCCCGAGCCTCAGGTTCCTCAGACGCGTGTCGTACAGAACGCCAACGTCCCCACACACACCCTCACAGAAGGCGTCGGCCAGCGCAAGATGGTACCACTTGAAGTTACCCCCGACCGAGA